>Ga0197142_1000830_pt1 | contig 28975 bp, 24 predicted proteins | sample GBS60_MetaG_FD_148614 | JGI IMG/M metagenome (GOLD analysis project Ga0197142, IMG submission 148614) | Sediment microbial communities from Great Boiling Springs, Gerlach, Nevada, United States - GBS 60_MetaG | ecosystem: Environmental > Aquatic > Thermal springs > Hot (42-90C) > Sediment... | reverse complement strand
ATAAATGATGCCGGCAGACAGATTAGGCTTTTGGGGCTTTCAATATATTCAAGGTTTAGACAAAGGATGGATCCCTCTTATCCCTTCCCAGAAGACGGATACCACGGCACATATATCTACGATTTGTTGGAGGAAATCGAAAAATCAGTAAACCTAAGCAGTCTAAAAGAGGAGGAAGCAATCCAGATATGTTCCAAATACGGCAAAGAACTCATGCTTAAGGAGATTGAATCCGATCTTAGTGGATTCGGCGTTTATTTCGATATATGGACCTCTGAAAGAGACCTCTACGACAAAGGTAAGGTTCAGAGTACAATAGACCGACTAAGGGAAATGGGCTTTATTTATGAGAGCAATGGAGCAGTATGGTTAAAAACCACAACATTTGGGGATGATAAGGACAGGGTTATAAAAAAATCCGATGGGGAATATACATATTTTGCTTCAGATATTGCATACCATCTTGATAAATGGGAACGGAGATATGATCAAGCCATTGACGTTTGGGGAGCAGATCATCATGGATACATTGGCAGGGTAAACGCAGCACTGTCTTGCCTTAATATACCCAATGATTGGCTTAAAGTACTGTTAATACAATTGGTAAAGTTATGGAGCCATGGAAATGAAATCAAAATGTCCAAAAGGGCAGGCACATATGTAACCTTAAGAGAACTTATAACAGAAGCTGGTGTTGATGCTTCAAGATTCATTTTTCTTACAAAGCATAATGATTCTACATTGGATTTTGATTTAGACTTGGCAAAAAAACAAGATACAGATAATCCTGTATACTATATTCAGTATGCTCATGCAAGACTTTCAAGTATATTAAGAAAATCTCCAATAAAAGAAATAGAGCTCAAAGATATTAACATCCAAGATCTTTCCAGGTTAACCTTAGTGGAAGAGATAGATCTCATAAAAGCAATTTTAGATTTTCCTAACACTTTAGAAGATATTGCCAGAACATTTGAACCCCATAGGCTCACTTACTATCTTATGGATATTGCATCCCTTTTCCACAAATACTTTAATCTGGGGAACAAAGATCCTGAAAAAAGGGTCATATGTAAAGACGAAGAGCTCACAAGGGCAAGGTTATGTTTGGTTATGGTTTTAAAATCCGTAATAGCCAAAGGCCTTGAACTCTTGGGCGTATCACAGCCTGAAAGCATGTGAATAGGGTTTAGGTAAGATGGTTCGGACCTTACAGGCTCTTGTGATATTTGGTGCAATAGTACTGCTTTTTGGATGCTTTTTTTTCGGATACTTGGTTGGTCAAGGTGAGTTTATGGAAGAGCAGGAGAAGCTGGAGAAGTTTATTGGTGATATGGAGGCCAAAGCAAGAAGCCTTTTGGGTTTTAAAACCAAAGTAGAACCGCCCTTAGTAACAGATAGCTTTAAGGATCTACACCTTCAGTTTTATGAAGAAAAGGGCATTTCAGGTAAAAACGAAAGAGAAGGCCATGGTCATGATAAAGACGCCAAGAGGTTCTTTTTGGAGATAAAGGTTACAAATCCTAATATAAAGGGAATCATCCAAGAAGAACTGAAAGACTCTGGGCTTGCCATAAAAACAGAGGGTATGGCAGGTGCCAGCCCAAAGATCATTAGAATTGGGCCTATTTCCAAAGAAGGAGATGCTAAAAGAATTAAGGAGAGACTTTTCAATCGCTTAAAAGATCAAGAGATTAAGATCATTTCAGAGGGGTAATAGTCGCCAATGGAGGATATACAAATAAGAAAAGCAAAATTATCAGATATCGAGAGCATATACCAATTGATCTTTCAAAATGCTCAAAAAAACCTTATGCTTCCAAGGGCATTAAGTGAACTCTATGAACATTTGAGAGATTATGCAGTAGCAGTGAAAGAAAAGAAGATAATTGGCGTATGTGGCCTTGGGATTTGTTGGGAGGATCTGGGAGAAATTAAGTCTCTTGCTGTGGATACAAATTTTATGGGAAGGGGTATAGGGAAAAGCCTGGTTAACTTTTGCCTTTTGGAAGCAAGTGAAATTGGATTGAAGAAAGTGTTTGCCCTAACTTATATACCAGAGTTTTTTCAAAAGTTAGGTTTTCAAGAAATAGAGAAGGAGGAACTACCACACAAAATCTGGGCAGACTGTGTTAGGTGTCCTAAGTTTCCAAAGTGCGACGAGACAGCAGTTATTTACCAAATAAAAGATACCGAGGAATAAGATGTTCGATATTAGCTCTCAAGAGATGCTTGTAATTTTGCTGGTGGCCCTTATAGTGATCGGTCCCAAAAAATTACCAGATCTTGCCAAGGCATTGGGAAGAGGTATAGCAGAATTTAAAAAGGCCACACACGAGATGAAAAAGACCATCCTGGAGGATGAGGAGCTAAAATCAGCCAAGGAAGAGATAGTTGATTCAGCACGTGAGGTAAGGGAAACAGTAAAAGAGGAATTTAAAAAAGGTTATTCCTCCTTTGATGAGGTGATTGAAGACTATCACAAAATGAAGGAACCCCTATCAAACTCCAATGTGAAAGAAAAAAAGGATGGAGAAAGAGCTTAAAAAACCATTTATGGAACATCTCGAAGAGCTGAGGCAAAGGCTTGTCAAATCTGCTATTGCAGTTGCTATAGGGTTTATCATTGCCTATATGTTTTCAGAAAAGCTTTTTATCATCTTGGTAAAGCCCCTTAAAAATGTAATGGGTTCAAATGAACGCCTAATTTTTACAAACCTTGCTGAGATGTTCATTACCTACATTAAGCTATCTGTCATAGCAGGTATACTTTTTGCTGCTCCTGTGTTATTTTATCAGTTTTGGAAATTTGTGGCTCCTGGACTATATGAGCATGAAAAAAAATATGTGGTTCCATTCGTATTTTTTTCAACAATATTATTTGTTGGAGGATCACTTTTTGGATACTTTTTTGTTTTCCCTTTCGGGTTTAAATTTTTTCTTAGTTTTGCCAATGAATATGTCATGGCTTTACCATCAGTTAAAGATTATTTTTCACTAAGCATTAAATTACTTTTTGCTTTTGGTTTTATATTTGAACTGCCTATTTTTATGTTTTTTATGGCAAAAATAGGGTTGATAAATTCAGAAATCTTGAAAAAATATAGAAAAATCTCAATCTTATGTATTTTTATAATGGCTGCAATTTTAACACCTCCAGATGTATTTACTCAAATAATGATGGCTGGTCCGTTAATAATTTTATATGAACTAAGTATCTACATTTGTAAATTAGCTAAAAAACCTTCTGATAAAAGTATTACTAATGAAGAAAACAATGGAGAACTTAAATGATTCTAGGAATAGACGTGGGTGGAACAAGGACAGACAGTGTGCTCATTGATGGAAGAGGTGTTTTCCTTTACAACAAAACAGATACCAAGGATGACCTGATAGAAACCTTAGATACTGCCGTTATTGAATTAATGAGACTTGGTGGAGAGGTTACAATAGATAGGGCAGTATTTTCCACAACCCTTGCCACAAATGCTATAGTGCAAAATAGGCTACACCCCACAGGCGTCATGGTAATGGCAGGTCCTGGTATAGATCCCATGGCCTTTGAGGTGGGGCCATCCTATCATGTGATAGAAGGGGTACTTGATCATCAAGGATTTGAAGTGAGACCTGTGAATCAAAGGGAGGTCTTAGAAGTATCCAAAAGGATAAAAGGAAAGGGTATACCTTTATTGGCCATTGTGGGAAAGTTTTCTCCTAGAAATCCAGAACACGAACAGAAGGTATATGACCTTTTACAAGAACAATTTGAATACATCAGTCTTGGCCATAAGTTTTCAGGCTTTCTTAACTTTCCCAGGAGGATTCACACCACTTACCTAAATGCCGCACTTCATCCCTTGCAAAAAAGATTCGTGAGTTCCCTTGAGGAGATATTGAAAAAGAGGGGCATTTACTGCCAGAGATTTTTGTTGAAACCAGACGGCGGTACCTTTGCCTTGGAGAAATCTTTAGATAATTCAGTTGCAGCAGCCCAATCTGGACCAGCTGCCAGTGTGATGGGTGCCATTTATCTGGATGGTTGCAAAGGCACATGCCTTGTTATGGACATCGGCGGAACTACCACTGATATGGCAGTTGTGATAGATGGCGTACCACTCCTGGCACCTATTGGAGCTCATTTGGGAAATTATAAGACCTTAATTAGATCCCTACTTACAAAGTCAGTGGGAATAGGAGGGGATAGTGTAATTGAAATAACACAAGAAGGAGAGATACTTATAGGACCCCAAAGGCTTGGTCCGCCCATTTCCTTTGGAGGTGCACACCCCACCCCAACGGATGCACTTGTGACCTTAGGTCTTTTGGAAGGGAACAAGACTTCAAAGGCCTTAGAAGCAATGAAAAAACTGGGTGAACAAATGGGAATTGAAGACCCGCGCAAGGTCTCGGAAATGATATTAAGAAAAATGGCACAGAAGATATATAGTCACTCTCTACTTTTCTTAGAAGAGATAAATTCTAGGCCTGTTTATACCATCCGGGAGGTCTTGTATGAACAGAAAATAGAACCCGATACTTTAGTGATCCTTGGCGGCCCTTCTAAAGAGCTTTCTTTATTTATAAGCGAAGCATTTGGGCTTCCATACAGGGTTCCACAGTTTGCAGAGGTTGCCAATGCAATAGGTGCTGCTGTTTCAAAGGTAACAGCTGAGGTAACAGTTTATGCAGATACCCAAAAGGGCGTTTTGGTCATTCCTGAGATAGAATTCCAAGAAAGGATCCCCTATACCTTTAAAGAAGAAGAGGCATTAGAAAGGGGAAAAAACGCACTATATTCTTTGGGAAAACTCTTAGGTGCGGATGAAGATCTTGAAATTCAAATCACAGAAAAAAACATATTTAACATGGTGAAAGGTTTCTACAGAACTGGTCAAAACATAAGGCTGAAACTCTGCCTAATGCCAGGAATTTATTCCTTGAGAGGTACAAGATGAACTTAAAAGCCAAAAGGAAATTAGGTCTTATATTTTTCCCTGCCTTTGATTGGGCCATTTCACCCACCCATCCAGAGAGGGAGGAAAGACTTTTATATACCAAAGATCAAGTGATGGAAGAAGGATTATTGGATGTACCTGGTATTCTGGAATATAAGGTTAGGCCAGCAAGTTATAAGGATATTCAAAGAGTACATTTTTGCGTGCCAGATGAGTCCCATGTAACCACTGAAAGCCACCTCATAGCAGCAGGTGGGTGTATTGTTGCAGGAGATGCGGTTATGAAAAAGGAAGTGGATTCTGCCTTTGCATTGGTAAGGCCTCCAGGGCACCATTCCATGAGGGTTGTGCACGGAAACCGTGGATTTTGTAACATAAATATAGAGGCAATTATGATAGAGTACCTGAGGGATGTATACGGCATTCAAAGGGTCGCAATAGTTGATACTGATTGCCACCATGGTGACGGAACACAGGATATCTATTGGCATGACCCTGATGTATTATTTATATCCCTGCACCAAGATGGAAGGACTTTATATCCAGGATCTGGATTTATAAATGAAATGGGTGGACCAAATGCCCAGGGCAAAACTGTGAATATTCCTTTACCTCCTAAGACTGGAGAGGAAGGTTTTTTATATGTCATGGAAGAAATTGTTATGCCCCTTCTTGAAAGATTTAAACCTGACCTGATAGTAAATTCAGCAGGCCAGGACAATCACTACAAAGATCCAATTACCAACATGAATTTTTCAGCAAGGGGATATGCCATGTTAAGTTCCATGTTAAAACCCCATGTGGCTGTGTTAGAAGGTGGCTATTCTGTGGAGGATGCATTGCCATATGTGAACGTGGGCATAATTATGGCCATGGCAGGTATGGATTTCAGTCATGTTATGGAGCCCAACTATGAGCAAGAATATAAACCTCAATCTCCTGATGTTACAAGATACATTAAAGAGTTAACTCAGAACTTAAAAAAATTGTTTTTGAGTGATACTTTTCCCAAGAAGGCCTATAAAAACGGAGAAATCATTCCAAGGACAAAAAACATCTTTTATGATACAGATGGGATCCATGAAAGACAGCTTGAAAAATTTAGGTTTTGTGAAGATTGTAAAGGAACTTTTTCAATAGATTCAGTTTCAAGTTTAGGTCAACACGTATTATGTATTCATATTCCAAAAGGATCATGTGAAAAATGTAGAGATCAAGCTATCATATGGTTCGAAGAAGGTAAAAAGAAATCGTATAGTCATGTCTATCTACAAGATAGAGATAAGGGAGAATACATTAGGACTTAAACATTATCTTTTTTGCTATTTTTTTTGCCCACATTCGCTTATCAATTACTAAGTCTGATTCATCCACTATTTCTTCTCCTAAGATTTCTTCAATTATATCTTCAAGCGTAATAACCCCAGAAACACCCCCAAACTCATCCAAAACAACAAATATCTGTTGCCTTGTTTTGAGAAATTCTACAAGGGCGGTATCCAACTTTGTCAATTCAGAGATAAAAGTAACTGGTCTTGCAAAATCACTAAGTGTTAAATCTTTTTGTCCCTTGGCCAATGCAATAAAAAGTTCCTTTGTTAGCACTATTCCCACAACTTCTTCTTTTGTGCCTTTGTATATGGGGATTCTACTGTGCTCCCATCTTTCTTCCAAGTTCAACATATCCTTCAAACTCAGATCAGCAGGGAGGGTGAAAAGCACGGTCCTTGGAGTCATCACATCTTTTACCTTTTTGGACCTAAGAGATAGGATACCCTCTATAACTTTGGTTTCAAAACTAACAAGCCCTCCTGACATTGCTCCCATTCGGGCTAAAACTCTAATCTCATCAGGAGAGACCGTCTCTGGAGGAGATCTTTTAGTTAGTATGCTGGTTAAGATGCTTATCAACCAAACAAAGGGTATCATTAGGTACCTTATAGTTAATAGCAAATATGTGGCGAAGGGAGAAATTCCTTTCCCAAAAATTACACCCAAAGTCTTTGGAATTATCTCGCCGAATACAAGGATAAGAGCTGTAAATATCGATCCCGTTATAGTAACGTATTTCTCGCCCAAATAGATCAAAACCAAAGATCCAACAATGGTTGCGCCAAATGTATTTGCAATGGTGTTCAAGGATACTATGGCAGCGATGCTTTTATCAACCTCCATCCTAAATTTTTTAAAAAGCCTCCAAACCTTTTTCCCCTTCTCAACATTTGCTTCTATGTATCTTGTAGGCACAGAATATAAAACAGCTTCAAGTAAGGAGCATAAAGCAGAAATAAGGATAACACCAAATATTACATACCATAAAGTATACATTTGCTACCTCCTCTTGACTTATTTAATATTTTTGTAAGAAAACTTAACTCTGTTGTTAAGATAAATCATGACAAAAGTTAATGGCATAAGTAAAAAATGGACTATAAAAATAGTGGACAAATAATTATTAAAACTATCATTATTGAATTCAATAGCAACATAATAGATCAATAGTGAAATCCATAACCAAATTGCTTCCTTTATTCCACCTATTGCTGTAGCATAATTTGTTATTTGTAGATGTAGTGCCAAAGGTAAAATTGCCACTATGTACTTGTATAGTAATTCATGGGCTTGGAAGAATTGATTTCCAAAAAATATAACAACAATATATTTACCGAATAAAAGGCATATCCAAAAGGCATTTCCAAATATTGTTATTGTAAAAATCAGTCCAAGCCAAATATTCCTCAACCCCTCATATGAATAACCTGATTTTATAAGTTTGGGATAAATTACACCGGCAAATAAGGTGCTAAACATTAAAACACCCTTTCCAATTAAAGCAGATGCAGCATAGATCCCTGCTTCAGTGGGGTCAAAAAACCTTTTGGCAAGGGCCACATCCAACTCTAAGAAAAAGCCAACAGGTATGGAGATAAGGATCACGCTGAGAGTATTTCTCAGGTATTCTGTAGACTTATTTGAACGGCCATCGGTATTAAAGCTTTCCTTAACGTTCTTATAACTCTTATACAAGACAAGGATGGCAAAAGCTCCACCAATAGCTGAAGAGACAAGAGCTCCCATGATATTAAATCCAAGCCATACCAATATTATGCCAAATACTGCCCTAACTATGGCCTCTGCAGCTCCTGCAAGGGCTAAAGTCCTAAAATTCTCAACGGCAGTTACAGCACCCCTCAAAACAGCCAAGGTACTCCACACTATAAGTGTAAAAGATACTATCAAATAAAAATTAAATGTTTTAACCTTTAACCATGTGCTCAAAAAAGGATATAGTATTAATGGGATGGATCCCAAAATAACAGCAGTCAAAAAAGCAAGCCTTTCTCCGAACAAAAAAGCCTCCATTACTTTTGCCTTAGACTTCCAAGCATTTAATATAAGTCTTGCCATGACTGTGATAATAAGACCGGAAGGCCTGGAGAGTGCAAGCATAAATGCATAGATAGCGCTGAATTCAGCATAAAGGGAGGGCCCAATTTTTCTGCTTAGAAATGCATGGAATACATATCCTAAGAAGTTAACAATAACAAAAGAAAGAGCCACATAAAAAAAATTGTAAATTATGCCTTTGTACCCGCTTCTAATCGCAGCTATCTCCATCAGAATCCCTATGCCAAATAATTCCCTCTCCAATTGGTTTATTAAAGAAAGCCATGTGAACCTTGCACTTGCACATCAATAAGAAAAATGCATTGGGCATAGCCATAGCTTCTTCAGATAAAGTTTCAAAGTTACCTCCACCTTTTACTATAACAATGTCTGAGTTTTTAATTAAATTTCTCACTTCCTCTGAACATCTTCTTAAAATAGTGCCTGGCAAAGGCCCAATAATACCGTTTGTAACTACATTTGCTATATTATTCAAACCAAATTTCATTGCATCTTCCAAAGAAATATCATTTAAAGTTGGCTCATGGCGTACAACATATGATACATCTACCGGACGATAGGATTTAATAGTTTCAATAAATAACATATCAAAAAGGGCTTCTGCAGAATTGTCTCCGATAAAAAGTATGGAATTTGCAGAGTTTAATTTGTGAGCAAATGATTTATAACTTTTTAAATCTATTGATAAAGATTCAACAGTTGAAATAATTCCGTCAAGATCATATTTTGATCCATCTAAAATCATGTTGTCTATAATATTAGCTGTGATACTTAGTTTTGTCGAAGTAAATAAAGGATCATCTGAAGAATTAATATAACCCTTGAAGTGATCTTTCAAAGCCAACGCAATTGAATTAGTTTTAATTTTTGTGTTTAAAAAAAGGTCTTTTATACCTGTTAACTTTTCAACCAGAATCAACACTCTTTCAACCAACTCAGCACTTGTTATCTCCCAAATGTCATCACAACCCATTACTTTTTCCATAATAACGTTGATGGTTTTTCTCATCAAGTCACTATTAACAGTGGAATACCTTAGCCCATTGATAACCATTTTCATAATACAAGGTACACAGTCTTCGGCCACTAACATTGACTTTTTCTCCTTTGAATATTGTTGCCTATTAGTACATCCGCAGAACCAGAGTGTCCAGAGTTTTGAGATATTATAAAAAAGCTTCCCTCTTCTTGACTATAGGGCCAAGCTGTGGGATAAGTCAGAGGGTAGATTCATCCATTATCAATTGATGGAAGGCTCACATTGGCTTATAGGTTAGAGATCAGGTTAAGACCGGAAATCAAGGACCCAGAAGGAGAGCTTGTTGCCTCTAAAGCCAGATCATATTTTGGTATATCAGTAGAGGGCATTAGGGTTGTGAGGGTTTTAACCATTGACAAAGACTTTTCAAGAGAAGAGCTTGAACTTATCCGCAGTAAGATATTTACAAATCCTGTCACTGAAATATCCGATTTCAAACCCCTCTCAAAGGATTTTGATCAGCTCATTTGGGTTGGGCTTAAGCCAGGAGTTAGGGACAACCAAGGAAGTACGGCAGTTGAGGCAATACAGGATCTCTTAAAGATCCAATTTTTACCAGATGAAGGAATCTATTTTTCGAAGATATACGAGGTAAAAGGCAAAATCTCCAAGGCAGATGCTGAGCTTATAGCAAAGGAACTATTGGCCAACGAACTCATCCAACAATGGAAGGTATTTGGCAAAGATGAGTGGGATCCCACTACTGGCATAGGTTTCATAATACCAAAGGTGATCATACCAAAAACACCAGGCTTTGAGTTCATACCCATAGACTCGGACGAAACCCTTATGAAGATTTCCTTTGAGAGAAACCTTGCCCTCAATCCAAGGGATGTTCCTGTAATACGCAGGTATTTTCTTCGTGAAGATGTGCTTGAAGAGAGGAAAAAGTTTGGGCTCCACCTTCCCACAGACGTTGAATTGGAATATATCTCCCAGGCCAGGAGTGATCATTGCAACCACAATACCTTTAGGGGGCTTTTTAGGTACAAGGACCTTTCCAACGGCCAAACTTTAATCGTAGACAACCTGTTTCGCACCTGCATTGAAGAACCCACATTAAAGATTCAAAAAGAGAAGGACTGGGTCATATCCGTACTATGGGACAATGCAGGGGTAGCCAGGTTTGACCGAGATTATTACTACACCATCACTGGCGAGACCCATAACAGCCCATCCAACATGGAGGCATACGGAGGTGCAATCACTGGAATTGTGGGTGTTTATAGGGATCCTCTGGGCACAGGCAAAGGTAGCAGGCTGATCATGGGTCTGTACGGCTTTTGTGTGGGACCAAGGGACTATAAAGGAGAACTTAGACCCCATCTTCATCCAAGGAGGCTATTGGATGGAATTATAGAAGGGGTAAGGGATGGTGGAAACAAACATGGAGTGCCTACCCCCTATGGCTTCCTTTTGTTTGATGAATCTTACATAGGCAAGTGCCTTGTGTATGTGACTGCCCTTGGGATCATGCCCTCAGAGATAAAGGGTGAGCCCACCCATCAAAAGACCACCTCCCCTGGTGATCTTATCGTGATGTGTGGAGGTCGTGTGGGAAAGGATGGCATCCACGGAGTGACAGCTGCATCAGAGGCATATAGTGAACACACCCCTGCAGGTCATGTACAGATAGGAGACCCCTATACCCAAAAGAAGATGCACGATTTCCTTTTGGAAGCAAGGGATCGTGGCCTTATCAGATTTATCACAGACAATGGAGGAGGTGGCCTTTCATCAAGCATTGGAGAATCTGCCAGATTTAGTAATGGAGCCAGGGTAGAGCTGGACAAAGTTCCCCTCAAGTACCAAGGCCTTGACTGCTGGGAGATCTGGGTCTCAGAATCCCAAGAGAGGATGACCGTTGCCATAAATCCAGATGACTTAGAGGCCTTTATGGAGCTGTCTAAGCTCCACGGTGTGGAAAGCACGGTAATAGGCGAATACAACAATTCTGGTTACCTAAAATTGGAATACAAGGGTAAGACCTGTGCGTACATAAGGATGGATCTTTTAAAATCCCATTTTCCCCAATGGGAGTTTGATGCAGAGTGGATACCACCTGAACTAAGGGGTCTTTTGGAACCTGTGGTGGCAGAGCCGGAAGACTTAAACAAGCTGATACTTACCATGCTAAAAAGGCCAAACATCTGTAACAGAAACTGGATACAAAGGCAGTATGATCACGAGGTGCAAGGCGGAAGTGTGATTAAGCCCCTTGTGGGAGTTGAATCGGACATACCCTCAGATGCCATTGTGGTAAGGCCCATACTGGGAAGGGATAGGGGCATTGCAGTAGCCCAGGCCATAAATCCCTTTTTCTCCAAAATAGACACCTATCATATGGTGGCCAATGTAATAGACGAGGCAGTGAGAAAGGTGATAGCCGTGGGTGGCAACCCAGAAGAAATTGGGGGTATAGACAACTTTTGCTGGCCCAGTATACAGTTCGACCCCAAGACAAATCCAGACGGAAAGTACAAGGCAGCCCAACTGGTGCGGGCCAACTGGGCATTGAGGGATTATTGCTTAGCCTATGGTATCCCATTGCTTTCAGGGAAAGACAGCATGTACATAGATGGTAATCTAAAGGGTCCCTATGGTGAGAGAAGAAAGGTTTCAGGCCTTCCTGCCATGCTGTTTACCGCAAGCACTACGGTAAACGATGTAAAGAAATGTGTGACAATGGATCCCAAATTCCCTGGTGATTTGGTTTATATATTGGGTGTTACCTATGATGAACTGGGAGGAAGCGAATATTACCAACTCTTGGGTTATACAGGCCTAAACATACCAAAGATAAATCCACCCAAACTCATCCCCTATTATCAAAAGCTATATCGCGCAATTGAACAAGGTATTTTAGCCTCTTGCCATGCTGTTTCCCGGGGTGGTTTGGGAGTTCATTTGGCCTTTATGGCAATGGCCGGACTTTTAGGCATGGAAATAGATCTTTCCAAAATATTGCTGGATACTTCCATTCCACCTTCCAAGATCCTTTTTTCCGAATCCGGTGGCAGGTTCTTGATTACCGTTTCAAAGGAAAACCAAAAAACCTTTGAGAAACAAATGGATGGTCTACCCCTTGCCCTCATAGGCCAGATAACAGACGGCACTCAAATGATAATAAAAGACAGACAAGAAACCTTACTGAACCTGGATATAAAGGATATGAAAAGGGCCTGGTATGAACCCTTCGGAGAGCTCATATGAAAAGGCCTAAGGCCTTGGTTTTAACAGGTTATGGTCTAAACTGTGATTATGAGACCCATTATTCCCTGGAGCTGGCAGGAGCCATTGCCCATAGGATTCACATAAACCAGGTCATAGGTAGCTTTGGGAAAAAGATCTCTTTATTGGACTATGAGATATTTGTATTAGGCGGTGGCTTTAGTTGGGCAGACGACCACGGTGCAGGTGTGCTCATGGCCAATAAACTCAGGGAATACCTTCGAGATGAGATAGAGAGATTTTTGGAAAGAGGTGGCCTTGCCATTGGTATCTGCAACGGCTTTCAAAGCTTTGTGAACTTAGGGATTCTGCCCGGTCTAAAGGGAGATTATTTTTCAAGGAAAGTTGCCCTCATCGGAAATGAAAAGGGAAATTTCATAAACACATGGGTCAAACTCAGGATAAACACCAAAAGTCCCTGTGTTTTTACGAAAGGAATGGAATATCTCGAATTACCTATAAGACATGCTGAAGGAAAGTTTTACACCACGCAGGAGGTATTGCAAGAATTAAAAAACAATCACCAAGTGGTAATGACCTATGCTAAAAGCCAAGAGGAGGATGCCAAAGGTATATGGCCCTTAAACCCAAACGGCTCCCTGGAGGATATTGCAGGCATTTGCGATCCCACAGGAAGGGTCTTCGGTTTAATGCCCCATCCCGAAGCATACCACCATTTCACAAACCATCCCCTTTGGACCAGAAAATATGAAGCCTATAAAAGGGGTTTGGAAAAGAATCCTCAAGATGAACCCAATGGGCTCTATATCTTCAAGAATGCAGTTAAATATGCAATGGAAAACCTTTAGCAAAAAATCAAGATTCCTTTAAAGCACTCACCATGCTTATTGTTGACTTTCACATCCATATCACCCGTAAGGAGCAATACCAACCCTGGTTTTTGGATTGGATGAAGGCCTTCTTAACAGATCCCGGAGCTTATTTGGACGAAATTTTAAAGAACCCAGATAGCCTCTTAAATTATTTGGACACCCAAGGAATTGAGTATGCAGTGTGTTTAGCAGAGACAAACCCCATCTGCACAGGCACCATTCAAAACGAAGAGGTAATTGAATTTTGTAAGGCCTCCAAAAGGCTTATACCATTTGGGAATATCAATCCTTTTACCGTAAATAACCTTCCAAACACACTTGAATTTCTGTATGAGCAAGGCATACGCGGGTTAAAATTTTATCCCACTTATCAACATTTCTATCCCAATGAGGCAAGGCTATATCCGTTATATGCAAAGGCCCAAGAGCTTAAGATTCCGGTGATGTTTCACACAGGCTCCTCCAGCTTCCCTGGTGCAAGGTTAAAATTCGGAGATCCCCTTTTCTTAGACGATGTTGCAATAGACTTTCCTGATCTTACTGTGATCATGAGTCATGCAGGCAGGGGTTTTTGGTATGATAGGGCCTTTTTTTTGGCCAAGCTTCACAAAAATATATATCTGGATATAACAGGCCTGCCTCCCAAAAAGCTCCTCACATACTTTCCAGAACTGGAAAAAATAGCAGACAAGGTAATCTTTGGGTCTGACTGGCCTGCAATACAAGACATAAGGGCCAACATACAGGCCATACAATCCCTTCCCTTGCCCCAAGATGCAAAGGAAAAAATTCTTGGCAAAAATGCCTTAAATATTTTGGGGTTAATGTAATTTTTTACCTTATTTCTTTAAACTTGTTCTTAATCGCATTACAAATCGGACAATTTTCAGGTGCTTCATCCTCTGCCACATAACCACATACTTGGCATACATAGTAAATGGTCTCTTTTTCAGAGATCATTTGGGTGAGGGCCTTTTTGTAAAGTTCAGCATGCCTTTCTTCCACATCCCTTGCCTGTGAAAATGCCTTTTCTGCTGCTTGATCACCTTCTTCCACTGCCTTTTGTATTAGTTTTGGATATTCCTGCACATTTGCCTTTATCTCGTTTTCAAAGGCTGCTTTCAAATTCTCTTCAGTGCTGCCCACCTTTCCTCTCATCAACATCAAATACCTTCTTGCATGCACTGCCTCTGCCTCTGCCACTGCCCTAAAAAGCCTTGCAATCTGATCAAACCCCTCTGCCTGAGCCTTCCGGGAAAAGGCTGTGTTCCTTGCCGAAGCCTTGGACTCTGCCGCAAAGGCATATGCCAGATTTTTTTGGGTCTCCTCTCCCATAAGTCATTTCCTCCATTTGGATCTTTTTATGTAATCCTTGGCGTATTTCCTAACAGGATATCCATCCAACACATGAAAATACCTGATCTTTTTAAGGGTTGCCTTTGAAATTGCACCCAAAGGTAGATAAATTATACTTTTACCCAAGACCTCTGCTACCCTAAGACACAGTTGGGAAGGTGGCTTTGGAGCCACATATACAACGTGTTTTTCCAAGGAATAGTCTATTGCAGCCAAAAGCAACCTTTCGCTCTTGTCGCTTGCTCCATCAAAATACGGATCTTGCCAGATGTCCATTACCCTCATGGGAGGATAGGTCATCATAAAACCCCCATATACACACCTGGATATGCCTGGACCTACCATGTCCAGTCCGGCAGGGGTGCTGTAAAAGGCCATATCAGACTCTTGGGAATGCTCTCCATGCCAAGTTATCTTCCAAGGGAATTGTTCCAACCCCATTTCATCTGGAGGGTCTAAGTCAAAAATCACCACCAATGAGCCCACCTGACCCTGTAGCCTACCCTCTTCTTTCACATAGATCTTTCCGCTCAACCAGTTCCTTATGGTCTCCCTCACATCTATACCATCCTTGGTGGAACTTACAAAGGGTTCTATGAATTGATTTTCCAAGGTTTTTATCTCAACTGCCTTTTTCATGAGGTATTTGCCGTAGCCTTCTATAACCAAATCCTCTGGTGGATAGGAGCAGATATTATTCCCCCCAAATTCCCTCCTCCATTTGATCTCTTCTCTTTTGGTCCTCACACGCAGAGGGAAAATCCGTCGCCTCCTATCCCGAATCCTTCTTTTGAGACGGATCTTTTTTAGATCCAAGAAAAGATCCTCTGCCTCCAACCTAAGCACAGGCATATCAGTGCCTTCATAATGCCAAGGGTAATCTATGCCAGTCTGCCAGATTTCATATGCCAGGTCTTCATCCACACACGACCTTGCAGCAACCACCAGTTGATATAGGCTTGGAACAAACCTTCCTGATACAAGGCTATAATTCCTTAAAAATCTTTGGAACACATCCCATTCTTGAGTTGTTATCTCTTCCTTAAAATTCTCCTTGTATCTAAAGACCGATTCCTCTAAGAGGGATTGAAAGATCTCTGCTCTGTTTAGATCCTCCAAGGCATTTGTGTCCCTTGCCATTTCATATGCCTTAACAACATAAGGACACTCTGGAAGTATTTCCGGAAAGGAGTCTTTGTGTAGTTCTGCAAGATATACCCCACTCCTCTTTGTCTTTGTAATTACAGAAGCTTGTGGTCGGTTTAGCTCAGAGAGGAGCTTTTGAAAGTTATACAAATCTCCCACAAATAGGACTTTGTCATATTCTTTGGAAAGCCTTTGGAGCTGGTATGCAACGTGTCGCCCACTTAATATGTCATCTTGCATACCCTTCCTGTACCTTGTAAGCTGTAAGTACAACCAGCAATATTCATAATATCCTATTCTGCTTATACAGTAAGGATCAGGCAGAACTGAATAATCGTATGGGTAGCTATCACTATCCCTATCTACAAAATGAATCGGAATGTTATCGGCCATTGCAAGCCTTATTGCCTCAACCATAGCATCAGTGGGTTCTATAAGTAAAAACACCTCAGTTCCATCTGCGTCTTCATAGGACACCACCGATATATAAGGTAGTCTTTCAACCCCTTTTATGACCCAATCCCTCAAGGTGTTGGGATATTCTATAGCTATTGCAGAGGGTTTAAAACTTAGGTATTGTCTCCTTAATTCAATTGCAAATTCTAAGACATTTTGTACAGATGGGAAAAGCCTGATATTCCTCCAGTTAAAACTCCTGGTGCTTTTCCAAACCATCTATCACCTCTCTAAATAACTCTGTTGCCTCTTCATCCAAGACCATATTCGTAGCCTCTATCAAATAGTCTTCCAAATCTTTTTTCTGTTGATCCATGTGAAGTCTTCTTAAGGCATATCTTGCTATGTTGATACCATCTCTAACGGTATAATCTTCATTGGCCTCATGGGCTGCCTGTAAGAATTCCACAATATATTCGACAATTTCTTCGTTGCTAATTGGAAGATTCTTTTTGATGATTAGGCTTTCTTCTTCTCTACTGGGGAAATCAACATAGATAACTGGTTTTAGCCTTGACTGTATATATTCTGGTAGCTCAAAGGTGCTGGCATCTTCATTCATTGTTGTGCAGAATCTAAAATTATCATGTGCTTTGATCTTGACCCCTGCCACGATAGATTCAACATATCTCCTTGAATCTAAAAGGGGAGCCAAAGATGCCCAGCTCTTTTCACTCATTCTATTTCCTTCATCCACAATTGCAACACCACCCTTTATCATTGCAGAAACAATAGGACTGGCCACATATTTTATTTTGTTATTGTCATCAATAACAGGTGTAATAATGAGATCTTCTGGCCTTGTATCCATTGTGGCCTGAAACAGATACACAGGATGGCCCAAGGCCTTTCCGGCAGTATAAGCCAAGGTGGTTTTTCCCACTCCAGGTTTTCCTGTTAACCTTGGATTTAGTGGGATGTCTCCATCTCCCAAAACCATCCAAGCAGCTAATATCTGTGCAATGAGGTCCGTTTGACCTACCCATTTAACATCTATCTCATCAGGAGCGCTTAAATATATCTCCACCCCTTCTATTATGACCTTTTCCATCTCCTACCTCCTTCTTCTATAATAGATGGATATAGTAAAATGGCAAATAGGTTTTTAGGGTTTACAGCCAGTTATTTTGGCCTTAGGATTTGGCCTTAAAATTTTTGAAAAGGGGAAAGAATGGCATTAAAAGATAATGGGATCTGGAAATTTTTTAGGTCTGTTAGGCTTACCATAATATTGCTAATAGTGTTGGCTACCATAGCCCTGATAGGCACCTTTATCCCTCAAGGAGAGGAAGGTCTAAGGGTTATATCCAAATGGAATCCCAACTTAGTTGAGTTTTTTTTTAGGATTGGTCTTTGGGATATCTACCATTCTACTCTGTTTAGACTACTACTTTTGGCCCTTGTCTTGAACTTGATTGTATGCTCCTTAGACAGACTCCCCAAAAGTATAAAACTTTACAAACACAATAGCCTTTTTTCTGGAGAAAATAAATTTGAAAGACCTTTAGCCAGCTTTAAGATAAAAGAATTAGATCCCAAAAATGCACAAGATATTCTAAAAAAAAGCCTAAAAATTTTTGGCGGAAGGTCGCAGATTAAATGGAATGGCAACAATATCTTATATGGCTTTTGCCAACATGGCAGATTTAGTTATTTTGGTGTGTATTTAGTTCATCTTAGCGTGTTGATAATACTTTTGGGCGGTCTTATAGGCTCATTTTTAGGTTTTGAAGGTTATGTTAATATATTAGAAGGTGAAACCATTGAGGATGTAGAGCTAAGGGGTAAGCATGCACATGTTCACTTGGGTTTTAAACTTAGATGTGACAAATTCTTGGTAGATTTTTATCCCAATGGCACTCCTAAAGAATACCGTTCAACAGTAACCCTATTTGTGGAAGACAAGGCAATTCTCACCAAAGACATATTAGTAAACCACCCTCTGGATTTCAATGGTATAAGGTTTTATCAAGCAAGTTATGGGAAAATACCAATAAAGACAATTGTGAAAATAGAAAAGGATGACTCTATAATTGGAGAATTTCCTGTGGAACTAAGAAAACCCACCCCAATTACAGATACCCTTACTGTAGAGGCAGTTGATATGAAAACCGATCTTATGAATAGGCTTGGGCCAGCAATCTTGTTGAGGGTATACATTTTAGGTAAGCCTACAAAAGAAATCTGGCTTTTTAAAAACCCTAATTCCTTAGATCTACTACCCGAACAGATGCGAAGGAGTGAAAGGTTTGACACTAGCACTCTTTTGCCATACAAGTTTCATATATTGGAAGTTGAAGAGAAGTATTACACAGGCCTTCAGGTGACAAAAGACCCTGGTGTAAACGTTGTGTGGTTTGGTTTTGCCCTCATGATCTTTGGATTTTTCATGACATTTTTTTATCCCCATAGGCAGATTTTGATCAGGTTAAAGTTGATGAAGCCATGTGAGCTGGATATAGTTGCAAGAACTAATAAAGATCCAGCCGGCCTTGAATCAAAATTGGAGAAAGTTATCTCCTATCTTAAAAAAGAGTTGTCTATAAAGGAGTGAAAAATGATTACAAGTTCAATGATTCTTAGCGTACTCACCTTTATATACTTCGGAATATTTCTAATATATTTGCTGAATTTTCTACTAAAAAATAGGATTTCTTTTGTTCCCTCTACCTTTCTACTCTTAACTGTTTTAACCCATGGCCTTGCAATTACCCTCAGATGGCTTGAGTCCTATAAGCTCGGATATGGCAGGGCTCCATTTGCAACATTATATGAATCACTCATACTTTACTCCTGGTTAATGGGTGCAATATACCTTCTAATAGAATGGCGCATAAAAAACAAAGTCATAGGCATATTTGTAACACCACTTGCCTTTTTGGCATTGGCATATGCATCTTTTTCTAAAGACATTAACAAGGGAATTCAGCCTCTCATCCCAGCACTCAAAAGCAACTGGCTCATTGCCCATGTTATCACATGTTTTGTTGGATATGCAGCCTTTGCCATTTCATTTGTAGTTTGTATCGTCTACCTGTTGAAAAAGGAGACTAAAGACGACAACCAAATCTCACTAATTCCTTCCAAAGGCATATTGGAAGAGATAAATTATAATTTGGTAGTCATTGGTTTTATATCCCTCAGCTTGGGTATTATCACCGGCTCAATTTGGGCAAATGTGGCCTGGGGCAGTTACTGGAGCTGGGATCCAAAGGAAACCTGGTCACTCATCACTTGGCTTGTGTATGCCACTGTACTACATGCAAGGCTTACAAGAGGATGGAAGGGTAAGCGCCTTGCAATCCTCAGTATCATTGGTTTTTTCTGCGTCCTTTTTACCTATTTTGGGGTAAATCTCCTGCCGGGCCTCCATAGCTATGCGACCATGTAAAGGTGCTCCAAAGTATACAATGCCGATGTCTGTAACTTTATCATTAGCCAAAGAACTTTTTAGACCCAAATTGATAAATCTCCAAAACTGGAGACCTTCACTGCCGGAGTATGTTTTGTTTGTGTGCCAAAGGCTCCAAGAAAGGGGCATAAAAGCTTATGTTGTGGGTGGAAGCATAAGGGAGATGCTCTTGGGAAAAGAGGCCCTTGACTGGGACCTTGTGGCTGATTGTGATATAGGAAGGCTTAAAGAGATCTTTCAGGATCATTCCCATTTTTCATTTAGAGACATGGTCTTTTCCATGGTTATATCCAAACAGAAATTGGAAATCTCTTCTGTTAAAGGAAATCACATACGTGAGGATCTCTCCAAAAGGGATTTTACCATTAATGCAATAGCCTATGCTCCAATAAAAGGCCAGCTTTTGGACCCTTTTAATGGTCTAAGGGATCTAAGGGAAGGTATCGTGAGGGCTGTTGAAGAACCTGCTTACAGGTTCTTAGAAGATCCATTGAGGATGCTAAGGGCCATAAGATTCATGGCAGAGCTTTTTTTTGTCATAGAAAAAAATACCCTAAAGGAGATTATAAAGAAAGCCCATTTACTGAAAAATGTTTCCGTTGAAAGGATTAGGGATGAGCTCAAAAAGATCTTGTTATCACCATCACCTTATATGCCCCTTTGGTATCTGGTATCCACAAATCTTATGCAAAATATAAGTATAGAGGTACATGGGATGAAACACATTAAACAATCTCCTCCTCACAAACACAAGGTTTTAAAACATACTTTTTTGACTGTTGAAAATACTCCTCCATCCATTAGCCTAAGGTTTGCAGCACTCTTACACGACATTGCAAAGCCATTAGTCCATACTCTTAAGGAGGGAAGGCATAGATTTTGGGGGCACCAAAACCTTGGGGCTAAAATGGCAAAAGATATTCTTTCCCATCTCAGATTTCCCAACAGCCTAAGTGAGCATGTATCTCTTTTGGTCAAACACCATCTCATATTTTATGATCCTTCCTGGACAGATAAAGCTATCAAGAGGTTCATACAAAAGATAGAGCCTCTAAGTCTTTGGGAGTTACTGGCATTGAGAAGGGCAGATATCTTGGCCCAAGGATTTGACAGCAGTGGATTGGCTCAAATTAAAGACCTTGAATATAGGGCTAAGGCCTTGGGTGCCTTTAAAAGCCCATCCCAAATTCCCCTTTCAGTAAACGGAAATACCCTTATGTCAGCCCTAAAGATTCCTCCCGGGCCAAAGCTTGGAAGGATCTTGAAGGAGTTGAAAGAGTGGGTTTCAGAACACCAAGAAGACAATGAACCCAAAAGACTTTTGTTGTTGGCAAAAGAAATCAAAGGCAGGTTAAAATAGGTTTTAATGGCAACACGAGGCACACAACTAAGGCTCTACTTTACGATTTTCTTTTATAGTTCGCTTTAGTAAAATAGTAGCACGTCTGTTGAAGAATTAGAAGAGATGGAACCTACGTTTAGATTTGGTAGTGGGGTGTAAAGGCTTGTTGACTTAAAATAAATGGGATATAAAATAAAAGGTATGGATGAGCAGGAATTCCAAAGAAAATACATTAACTTAAGGATCCTGAAGGGTATCCAAAATTACCTCAAATCAGAGGGGGAGGAGGATTCTGTTGTCTACCCCATAAGGGTACCGCAAGAACTTTTGTATAAAATAGTAAAGCTACAAGGCCCGGAATCCGCAGACAAGCTTGTGCACCATATATTTAGCATTGGGCTTTCAATCTGGAGTGAGAGGCTTTTTCAGGAATCCTTCGGCACACCAGAAAATCTGAAGGCATTCATACAGCTTATGAAAGAAAGGGAACCCAAAGAGAAATAACAGCCTTACCAGGGCAAAAAAATCATCAACCAACCAACAAAACTCTCTTGCCTTAAAAGACTTACCCATATTTGGGAAAAGGGTGTACTTAGATCTCCGTTTACTATGCTTAAATCATTTTCTTTACTGGTTAGTACTTTTTTCATGGCAGGTTTTAGCTTAGGCAAAATTTCCTTTGGTAGCACATCAAAGACCTCACGTCCCAACATATCTTCCTTTGGGAGTGAAAGAATATCTACCCCTTTTTTGTTGGTCCTTATTATTCTGGTGTCCCTGTCAAGTACGATTACTCCCATAGGAAGCTTTTCAAATAGACCCTCAAAAAACTCTAATTCAAGTAATAGATCTTGCGTGGCCTCTCTTGGAAAGATACTTCCCTCAAATAGAAGCTCATTCTGTTTTGAATTAAGTGATGACAGTTCTGAATAAATCATAAGATCCATAGCTTCCAAGAGATTTTCCATGGGCCCCTTTGGTAACACAAAATCTACATTCAGAGTACTTAATTTTTCTGCCTGTTCAATAAAAGCAGATGATGTAAGAACCACAATAGGCAGAATAATTTTAATCTGATCTTCTTCATAAACTCGCCTACATTTCCGATTTATGTATAAGATAACATCCTTACCACTAATTTTGGGAAGCACAAGATCAACAATAATAAGATCAAATTGTTTTTCCAAGAGCTTTTCTATTGCTTCTTTACCATTTAATGCAATTTCTACATTCAAGCCTTTTTCATTAAAATAATTCTCAACAAACTTTGCAAAAAATATATCATTGTCCGCCACCAGAATCTTTTTTATAATATCATGTAGCTTTTTCAACTAACCACCACCCTTCTGAGTTCATTAAAATCAGTTATACCTGCGATAACTTTTAACATACCATCTTGTTTTAGTGTAAGCATACCATCTTGCTGGGCTTGTTGAAACAACTCATCTGTGGGAGCCTGTCTCCTAATAAGACGCTTGATTTCCTTTGTGCCAAGCATGAGTTCATGTATTGCTGTCCTACCTCTATAACCGGTATGAGCACAATAATCGCATCCTGTTTCTGTGCCATTTGTTCGTGGCCTATAAAGAAGCGGTTTTTTAGATTTTTCAAATGGATTCAGATTCCCTAGAACCTTGCTAAACTCTAATAGTTCTTCTGCCGATGGCTCATAAGGCTCTTTGCACTTGGGGCATAGTTTTCTCACCAATCGCTGTGCCAAGACACCCAAAAAAGCATCTGAAAAATTCAAGGGGTTTAAGCCCATATCCAAAAGCCTTGTGACAGTTTCAGGTGCAGAGTTGGTATGAAGGGTGCTTAAAACCAGATGGCCTGTGAGGGATGCCTCAATGGCAATGGCTGCTGTCTCCTGATCCCTCATCTCTCCTATCATGATAACATCAGGATCAGCCCTTAAGAAGGCCCTCATAACTTTGGCAAAGTCTAGCCCAATCTTTGGCTTTACCTCCACTTGCCTTAGACCTTGTTGGGTAATCTCCACAGGATCCTCAGCAGTAAGGACCTTTACTCCGGGCTGATTTAACTCTCCTAGGATTGCATGCAAGGTGGTGGTCTTTCCTGAACCAGTGGGCCCAACCACCAATATAAGGCCATATGGCTGGGACATGATGTGCCTCAGATTCATAAGGTTTTCTGGGGTTAGGCCCATATCATCTAATTTCATTGCACCTGCCTTGGCCAGTATCCTCAGCACAGCATCCTCCAATCCACCCACCATTGGAAGGGTTGCAAGCCTAAGCTCAAAGGAAGGAATACCCTTTCTTTTAAACACAATCTTTCCATCCTGTGGAAGCCTCTTTTCTGCTATATCCAAATTGGACATGATCTTAAGCCTGCTTATAATTCCATTGGCATGTGTTATAGGAAGCTGGGTAATCTCCTTAAGAACACCGTCTATCCTAAATCTCACGTGCACCTTTTTTGTTATAAGAGATGGCTCAATGTGTATATCAGAGGCCCTTTCTCTATAAGCCAGCATTATTATCTGATCCACCAGCCTTACCACTTGGCTGTTGCTTTCATCTAAAAATGAAATGGCTTCTTGTTCTTCTTCCTCAAGATTTAATTCAGGACCCAAATCTAAAGACTTTACCATGTCTTCAATTGGCTGGGACGGTGCAGCAGTCTCTTGAACTTGATAGAAGTGCTCTATGTAGGCCTCAATATCTTCTTTTGTGCCTACAAAAAATTTTATCTTAGGGGTTTTCATAAGACCCCTTATACTCCCGGTCTTCCTTAAATCCGAGGGGTCATCTATGAGTATTTCTACCCCATCAGCCCCCCATTTAAGAGGAACCCAATGTTCATGAAGCAAAAATGTCTTCTTTAAATTGTACATAATTTCATGTGGCAAAGTTATTTCAGGATCAAAGGTCTTAAAATCGCATTTGTAGTATTTTGAGAGTGCCTCTCCTATGAGCTGCTTAGGAACTTTGAATTCTTTTTCCAACACATATTCAACACTTTTCTGCCTATTAAGGGAAAGCTCTAAAGCCTCTTCCAGCTGATTTTCAGTTATGATATTTTTTTTTAACAATGTTTCGTATTTAGAAATTAACCCAGTAATTGAATAAATTATGCCAATCTGTCTTGTAACATTAATGTTGGTGGGATCCAACTCCCGAGCCTTCTTCAAGACTTTCAAGGCCATGACCTTGTGACCATCTGCCTTCAGTATCTTGGCAAGGGAGGCATACATCTCTGCTACTTCACGATTAGATCTTCCTTTGGAAAGAAGGTGCTGGGTCATCTCTTCCACCGCAGAATCTTGATCTCCTTGGGAGAAGATACCAAGAAGACACAGCAAGCCCTCTTCTACCATCTGGGCAGAGAGAAGCTCGTCACAGGCACTGGTATCATATTGGGGTCTCAGTTTTGGTCTCCTTCAAACGGGTATTTTAGATCAAAAATATAACACGTTGACACAGAATATCCAATGGCTTAGAAATACAATGCTTTAAAAAGGTGAGGAGATGCAACTTAAGAACATAAGAAACATTGGAATAATAGCCCACATAGATGCGGGCAAGACCACGGTCACAGAGCGCATCCTGTATTACACGGGAAAGGTGCACAAGATGGGCGAGGTGCACGATGGTGAGGCCACTATGGATTGGATGGAGGAAGAGAGGGAAAGGGGTATCACCATCACCTCTGCTGTCACCTCTTGTAGTTGGAAAAACCATGGTATTAACATCATAGATACCCCAGGCCATGTGGACTTTACCATTGAAGTGGAAAGGTGCCTTAGGGTCTTGGACGGCGCCATAGGCGTATTCTGTGCAGTGGGAGGGGTGGAACCCCAATCTGAGACAGTATGGCACCAGGCAGACAAATACAAGGTGCCTAAAATCGCCTTTGTAAACAAAATGGACCGTGTTGGAGCTGACTTTTTCAAAGTAATACAGATGATGAAGGAAAGATTAGGCTGCCACCCCATTGTCACTCAACTCCCCATTGGAAGTGGTAATACCTTTGAAGGCATAGTGGATCTCATCCGTATGAAGGCAATATATTGGGATGAGGCAAGCCTTGGGGTTGAATATAGTATGGAAGAAATCCCCACAGATATGCTTGAAGAGGCTGAGTTTCACAGGGCTTCAATGATAGAGGCACTGGCTGATGTAAACGAAGTAATCATGGAAAAGTACCTTTCAGATGAAGAAATAAAAGAACAGGAGATCATCCAGGCCTTAAGGGAGGTAACCATAGGGCTTAAGGGTGTACCCATATTGTGTGGAGCAGCCCTCAGAAACAAAGGGATTCAGCCTTTGTTGGATTCTGTTATAAATTACCTGCCTTCTCCTCTGGATATCCCGCCAATTAAAGGCGATGACCCAGAAACAGGACTTGCCAAGAGCTTTTACCCAGACCCAAAGGCACCCTTGTGTGCCTTGGCCTTTAAGGTGCAAATGGATCAAGGAAGAAAGCTAACCTACATGAGGATATATTCGGGAAGAATCTCTGTGGGAGACACAGTTTACAACCCAAGGAAAAGGAGCCATGAAAAGGTGGCAAGGCTCCTTAGGATGCATGCCAATAAAAGGGAAAGGATCGAAGAGGCAAAGGCTGGGGACATAGTGGCAGTTATGGGTTTAAAGGACACCACAACTGGAGATACCATATGCCATCACTCTAACCAAGTGCTACTTGAACCCATCCAGAGTTACGAGCCTGTTATAGACATGGCCATAGAACCCAAAAAGGTAGGAGACCTTGAAAGGCTCACAGATGCCCTACAAAAGTTATCCGAGGAAGATCCCACCTTTAGATTTAGACAAGATGAGGACACCGGGCAGATAATAATCTCTGGGATGGGAGAATTGCACTTGGAAATAAAGGCAGAAAGGCTTTTGAGGGAGTATCAATTGGAGACAAACAGAGGAAGGCCACAGGTTGTATACAGAGAGACCATAACTAATTCTGCCCTTCACGAAGAGACATTTGAAAAAGAACTGGCAGGCCATAAGCACTTTGCAAGGCTAATCCTTCAGGTCTCTCCAAACCAAAGGGGACAGGGGAATATCTTTCTGGACCACTGTGAGAAGCCATTGCTCACTCCAGACATCTTAGAGGCCATTCAGCAAGGTATAACCGAATCCCTTAAGGTGGGGGTTGTCTTAGGTTATCCCCTGATAGATATTAAAGTTGAGCTTAAAGATATTGAGATAAGGGAAGGTTATTCAACGGATTTCGCATTTAGAATCGCCTCTTCAATGGCCCTCAAAAATGCCTGTTTAAAGGCAAACCCTGTGACCTTGGAACCCATTATGAAGGCAGAGATAATTGTACCTGAAGAGTACACAGGAGACGTGATAGGAGATATAAATTCCAAAAAAGGCAGGATAGAGGAGATATCAGCCCAGGGTACAGTTCAGATCTTAAGAGTGACCGTCCCCTTAAAGCAGATGTTCGGCTACAGCACCCACTTAAGGTCTCTTACCCAGGGCAGGGCTACCTTTACCATGCAGTTCAGCCACTACGATACTGCATGAGCCTTGCCCTGGCTCAAAAAATTAGCTTTTCTTTGATGTTATAGTTTGAAATGGTGTAATTAACTGCTTTACCCTGGTTGTCTTACATTTGGGGCACCTAAAGTCCTTTTTCTCGTATTCCTTTACACTCATCACCAAGGTAAAGGGCTTTTGGCACTTTTCACATTCAAACTCGTACACTGGCATCTCAATCCCTCCTTTCCCCTATGGTTAATATTCAAATCCTCCATCGGAGGCATCCCAGATTCAATCCATCCCTTAGGGTAGATGTCCTTTTGCCATGTCACTTTGGACCTGGAAACTTAAATGTAAAGGAAGTAACCCCGCCTTTGGATTCCACTTCCATCTTGCCGTTCATCATTTTAACAATCCTATGGGTAATATAAAGACCCCTTCCAGAACCGTATCCTTCCCTTAAAGAGGCCATTACCTCAGCAGCGATCTCTCCTGTATTCACGATCTGTGCGCAGCCCCAATCACCCTCTTTAAATGTCTTTATTGCCAAGGTGCCACCCTCAATGGGAATGGCTTTGGTGGCATTGTTTAGCACATTGTCAAAGACCCTTTCAAGATTGATCCTATAGCAAAGTACTTTAAGGGTTTCATCAAATGGACCTTCCTTTAAAGAGATATTTTGCCTCAATTGCTGCTCGATTGCCTCTTTGTTTATCTCAAACCTCTCCCTCAGGACATCGGTAAGATTCACCCATTCCTCTTTCCCAACTTGATAGATACTTAGTGCAAGCTCTTGAAGCCTTGAAGTTTCATTTGAAAGGATATGGGCATATTTTAGAATTTGTTCACGATTGCCTAAAGGGTCCATCTTCACAAGTTTTTCAAGTCTCCTTGCAAAACCTGCTATGGCAATGGCAGGATTTTTAAAATCATGAAGGGCATCATCTAATCTTTCCATTCGCTGTACCTTTACCAATTCCCTTCCCACATACAACAGAATATCTATCTCATCATCGGTATATCTCCCTCTTTTTTCTTTAGCGGCAAACACTAAGAAATTCGGATTTTGAACATCTGTTTGGAGAGGGATGTAAAGGATAGTATTGATACCATTTTGTATTGCAAATTCTTTTGTGTTCGGATTGATAATCTCACTCATCTCTGGATCAGTTATCAAGATATACCATGGTGTTACTATCTCAGAAGATGATGTTCCGTTATATCTTTGTAAATTCAAAAGTACTTGTAGTGTAACATCTACGGCAATTGGATAGGACTCTCCTACTCGATATGCCCAATTGGAATCTGGATACGAAGCTTCCACTATAACATTTTGCAGATTCTCATCCGTTGACAAAAGAACAGACATTTCTATATCTAAAATGTCTTTTAAATTTCTGATCAATTCTGGAAATATTTCCTTTAACTTCAAACCACCGCGCATCTTTGATGCATTTATTATTATCTGAGATACTGCCTCCCTTTTTTCCCTTGCCTTTTGCAATATGTGGATCTTTCTACGAGCCATTACAAAGCTTAGTCTTTTTGCAATTAGATTTGCAATTACCACTTCAAGGGCACTAAAATCTCTATTTCTCTCTCTGAAATAAATTTGGATAACACCGAAAGTCTCGCGTTCTGATGGATAAAATTGGGGTATCTCAAATGGAATTGCCAGAAGCGAAAATGCACCCTTCCTGAATGCAATCTCCTTATGTTGAAACTTTTCCTCTGACAACAAATCTTTTACAACATAGGGTCTCTTTGACTTTAAAACCTCTCCTGCTATTGTCCCAACAACCGGCACATATTTTTCCCTTGTTGCCTCTTCAGGAGGATAGGAGCCATAACTCAATAACTTTCCCGTATTGGGGTCAAAGATACGCACTGACCCAGAATGGGCATCTAAGATCCTTACCATCAAGGCAGTTACTTCTTGGAGGATCTCATGTTCCTTTAGCCCAGGATCAATCTCCAGCACACTTTCCACAGACTCCACTACAAGATTCAAAAAGGGAGCAAATAGATTTTCTTCTATCCACTTACTTATATTTTTCTCCGACCCAGGCAAACATCTCTGCCATGGCGCTGATTCAAGCACATCGGGTAAAAATCTGTCTATGATCATGAAACACCTCTCACCCAGTTAAGGAATTTATACGGCAAATACACCAAATTGTCCACTAAAGAGCTCGGCCTATCTTAATTTCCGCGTATTCTTCTGAAGACCAATCCGTGTTGCTTAAGTTGCCCTTCCCCACCCACCAAGTATCCACACCTCTAAGTCATCACACTTCCACTTAAAATCCAAGTATGGATTTTCATCCCT
>Ga0197142_1000829_pt1 | contig 29000 bp, 33 predicted proteins | sample GBS60_MetaG_FD_148614 | JGI IMG/M metagenome (GOLD analysis project Ga0197142, IMG submission 148614) | Sediment microbial communities from Great Boiling Springs, Gerlach, Nevada, United States - GBS 60_MetaG | ecosystem: Environmental > Aquatic > Thermal springs > Hot (42-90C) > Sediment... | reverse complement strand
CATCCAGCGTCGTCCAGGCGGGGCTGAGTGCGCGCGCCAAACCGATCGACGCCAGTTGCGCCAGCTTGGTCGCCTGAGGCTTGGTCAGCCGGGCGTTGGTGGCCACGACGGCAAGCGTCGTGTTGGGAGGCAGGCCGGGCGGCGGCGCCTCGCCCTCGAGCATCTGCCGGGCGGTATCGGCCAGCTCGAGGCTGTCGGGGGCGCGCCGGGCGCCGGCCACCAGTCGCCCCGACTCCGGATCGCGAATGTCGCCGAACGGATTGGCGGCCACCAGCGCCGCGACGCGGACGCCCGCGTAGCGGCCCCCGAGTTCGAGCGAGAACGAGCCGATGCCGGTCTTCATCGCCTGGCCCATGCCGAACAGTTTTCCCGCCGTGGCTCCGGTTCCCGCCCCGACGGCGCCCTCGGCCACCGGCTCGTCCGTGGCCGCGGCGGCGGCGGCTTCGCCCATCTCTCGCGTGGGTCGCACGCCGGCCTTTCCGATCGCCAGATCATACAGAATCGCCGCCGGAACCAGCGGCACGCGGCCGGCGCGCGTCGGCAAGCCGACGCCCCGTTGTTCCAGGAACCGGCGTACGCCGCTGGCGGCCTCCAGCCCGAAGGCGCTGCCGCCGGCGAAGACGACGCCGTGAATGCGCTCGGCCAGATGCAAAGGTCCTAGGACGTCGAACTCCTCTGTCCCGGTTGCCGAGCCGCGGATGTCGCAGCCGGCCACGGCCCCACCCTCGCACAGGACGACGGTGCAGCCGGTGAGGGCCTCGTAATCGGAGATGTGACCGACGCGCAGCCCCTCGATGTCGGTCAGGCCCTTCATCGCAGCTATGGTAGCATCGAGGTGACGAGGGACCACGGTCTTGCTCGATCTGCTCAAGCCGCCCATCCTCGCCTTTCAAGAGTTTTTTCTCCTGGCCGGGCGGACGTTCCGGAATCTGTTCCGCAAGCCGCACTATCTGGACGACATTACGATCCAGATGGACGTGATCGGCGTGGGCAGCCTGCCGATCGTGATGCTGACGGGATTTTTCGCCGGAGCGGTGATGGCGCTTCAGATGTCGCGCGCGCTCAACCAGTACGGGGCTACCGATCAGGTCGGTCAGATCGTTTCGATCACCCTGGCGCGCGAGATGGGGCCGGTGCTCACGGCGCTTCTGGTGGCCGGGCGAAACGCCAGCGGCATGGCCAGCGAGCTCGGCTCGATGAAGGTGACCGAGCAGATCGACGCCATGCGCGCGCTCGGCACCGACCCGGTGCAGAAGCTGGTCAAGCCGCGCCTGGTGGCGACGGCGATCGTCCTGCCGCTGTTGACCATCATCGCCGACTTCGTGGGCATGTTCGGCGGCTGGGTGGTGGCTTGCCCGATGCTCAACTTGACCACCTCCTCGCAGTACTGGAGCATGGCCTGGCGCTCGCTCGAGTACAACGACATCGCCCAGGGGCTGCTGAAACCCTTCGTCTTCGCCATCGTCATCGCGCTGGTGGGCTGCTTTTACGGCCTGCGCACGACCGGAGGCACGCAAGGGGTGGGGCTGGCTACCACCAAGGCGGTGGTGGTCGCCTCCGTCTGGGTGTTCGTGCTGACCTTCTTCATCGGAAAGTTCTTCGTGAGTCTGTGATCGCAACATGAGGGGCGATCGCGGCGAACCGATCCTCCGTTTCGAGGATGTAAGTGTGTATTTTGACGAGCAGCCGGCGCTCGACAGCGTCTCCTTCGCACTCTGGCCGGGCAGCTCCTGCGTGATCCTGGGCGCGGCCGGCAGCGGCAAGACGGTTCTGCTCAAGACGGCCATCGGCCTCATCAAGCCCGACCGGGGCCGCGTCTGGCTGTTCGGCCGCGACATTACGGCGATCACGGAAAGCGAGCTGGTGGATCTGCGCAGCCGGGTGGGCATTCTCTTTCAGGAAGGGGGCTTGTTTGACTCGCTCACCATCGAGGAGAATGTCGCCTATCCGCTGCTCAACCAGCGGGCGCCGCGTTGCCCGCGCGACGAGGTGCGCGCTCGGGTCGAGGCCGCCCTGGCGCGCGTCGAGCTCGAGCATACGCTGGAGAAGTATCCGAGCGAGCTCTCCGGGGGCATGCGCCGCCGCGTCGGCATCGCCCGGGCCAACGTCACCGAGCCGCCCCTGGTGCTCTACGACTCGCCGACGGCGGGCCTGGATCCGATCACCGCCCACACCATCATGACCCTGATCCTCAAAGAGCGTGACATCAACAAGACCACGACGGTGATCGTGACGCATCGCTACCAGGACGGCTACCTGCTGGCGAATTTCCGCTACAACCCGGCGAGCAACCGGATCGAGCCGGTCGGCGCTGACGGGCGGCAGCCGACCTCCGACACCAAGTTCCTGGTGATGCGGGAGGGCCGCCTGGTGTTTGAAGGCTCGCAGGCCGAGCTGGAGGCGAGCCCCGACGCGTACGTGAAAAAGTTCGTCAAACCTCTGAGAAACTGGTAGGTAGCAAGTCATGCCATCAGCGAAGAAAGTTCGATGGGCCCAGCTTAAGGTGGGCATCATGGCGATTACCGCCCTGCTGCTGCTGGCGATTCTGGTCTTTCTGCTCACCGGCGAACGGCGCTTCTTTGCCGAGCGGGTCAAGATCTACACCTTCCTCGACGACTCCTACGCCATCACCCCGGGCTCTCCGGTGCGCTTGAACGGGATCCTGATCGGCGAGATCCGCTCGGTGACGCTCTCCGGGGAGACCGACCCCAACCGGGTGATCCGCGTTGAGATGGAGGTGGACCGGGAGACGCTCCGCGGCATTCCCACCGACTCAATTGCCACCGTGGCGGCGCTGAACGTCCTCGGCGCCAAGTACATCAACATCAAGCGCGGGCGCGCGCAGACGACGGTGGAGCCGGGAGGCGAGATCGCCAGCCTGGACACGCGGGGCTTTGAAGAGGTCGTGGCCTCCGGCTATGAGGTGATGACCGCGGTGCGGGGGCTGGTCAAACGGGCCTCCGACATCCTGGACGACGTCGAGGGCGGCCGGGGCAGCATCGGCAAGCTGCTCAAAGACGAGTCGCTTTACAACAACCTGAACGGCACCGTGGCCGAGGCGCGCAAACTCACCGAAGCCCTGAACCGCGGCGAAGGCACGATCGGCAAGCTCCTCTATGACGATGGCGTCTACAACGACGTGCGGTCGACCGTGGCGCGGGTTGACCGGCTGATCGAGGAGATCGAAAGCGGGCAGGGCACGGCGGGCAAGCTGCTGAAAGATCCGGCGCTCTACGAGGAGCTGCGCTCGACCGTCGGCGAAGCCCGGAAATTGGTGGCCGACCTCAACGACGGCAAGGGCACCGCCGGCAAGCTGCTTAAAGACGAGGAGCTCCACCAACAGATCGCCCGCGTCGTCGAGCGCCTGGATCAGACGCTTGAAAAGGTAAACACCGGTGAGGGCACGCTCGGGCAACTGTTGGTGAATCCGCAACTCTACGAATCGCTCAACGGCACCACCCGGGAGATGCACGAGCTCATGAAGGACTTCCGGGCCAATCCGAAAAAATTCCTGCGGATCAAGCTCGCGCTTTTCTAGTTCGGGCCGGGGCCGACGGATAAGATGGTTTCATGCAACGGCGGAGTTTTCTGCTCACCGCCGCCTCGGCGCGGCGGGTGTGGGGCGCCGGCGAGCGCGTCGTGGTCGGCCTGATCGGCTGCGGGGGGCGCGGCATGTATGTCGCGCGCCACATGCGTGACTCCGGAGGCGCCATCTTCGGCGCCGTCTGCGACGTCTGGGAACCGAACCGAACGAAGGCGCGCGAGTGGGCGGGCGCCTCGGCGCAAGCCTACGGCGACTTCCGGCGACTGCTCGAGCAGAAGGACCTGGACGCGGTCCTCGTCGCCACGCCCGACCACTGGCACGCCATTCCCACGATCCTGGCCTGCGAAGCGGGCAAGCATGTCTATGTCGAGAAGCCGCTGGCGCACAATATCCGCGAAGGGCGCGCCATGGTGGAAGCCGCGCGGCGCACCGGGCGGATCGTCCAGACGGGCACGCAGCAGCGCTCGGCGCCGCACTTTGCCGAGCTGGCCGAGATCATCCAGAGCGGCGCGCTCGGCCACGTCCATTTCGTCCGCGTGTGGAACTACTTCAACACCTACCCGGAAGGAATCGGCCGCGAGCCGGACTCGGAGCCGCCGCCCGGCCTGGACTGGGACCTCTATCTCGGCCCGGCGCCCTGGGTCCCGTTCAACCGCAAGCGCTTCCTCGGCACCTACCGCTTCTTCTGGGACTATGCCGGCGGCTACATCACCGACTTCGGCACGCACCGCTTCGACAGCGTGCACCAGATCATGGGCCGGGACGCCCCGGTGACGATTGCGGCCGCCGGCGGCCGGTTCGCCCTGGCCGACGCCGGCGAGATGCCCGACGTGTTGCAGGTTACCTACGAGTATCCCGGTTTCATCCTCTCCTACGAGACGTGCAGCCTGAACGCTCACGGGCTGGGCGGCCGGACGGCGGGCTTCGAGTACTATCGCGCTCGGGGGGCGCACGACCATCCCCACGGCATGGCCTTCTACGGAACCAACGGTACGGTGTTTGCCGAGCGCATCGGCTATGAGATCTTTCCCGAGGGCGACCGCATCGCCGCCCGGCGCCAGAACGTTTCGGATGCTACGCCGCAGCACGCCAAGAACTTCATCGACGCCATCCGGGGACTGGCCAAGCCGGCGGCGCCCGTCGAGGTCGGCCACCGCGCCTCGACCGTCGCTCATCTGGGCAATATCGCGTACCTGACCGGGCGCAAGCTCGTCTGGAATGCGCAAAAGGAGGAGTGCGAGGGCGACGCCGAGGCTAACCGGCTGCTCGGCCGCAAGGCACGGAAACCCTGGGATCTCGTAGGATGAAAGCGATGATCGAATGTCTGCGGCCCGGCGTCTCGGCCGAGCGCGCGCGCGTCGTGTTGTTCGATTTTGACGGCACCCTTTCGCTGATCCGCTCCGGCTGGGTCGACGTCATGGTGCCGATGATGGTGGAGATCCTGGCCGAGCTCAAGACCGGCGAAAGCGAAGCCGAGCTGCGGGCGGTCGTCGAGGAGTTCGTCGGGCGCCTCACCGGCAAGCAGACCATCTACCAGATGATCGCCCTGGCCGAAGAGGTGCGCAAACGCGGCGGCACCCCGAAGGACCCCTTGGAGTACAAGCATCAGTACCTGGCGCTGCTCTGGGAGAAGATCAAGGACCGCGTGGAGGAGCTCGAACGGGGCGACGCGCCCCCCGAGAAATACCTGGTTCCGGGTTCCATCGAGCTGCTCGAGAGCCTCAAAGAGCGCGGCCTGAAGATGTATCTGGCGAGCGGCACCGATCAGATTTACATGCGGCGCGAAGCGGAGCTGCTCGGACTGACGCGCTACTTCGACGGAGGCGTCTACGGGGCGCTTGACGACTACAAGAGCTTCTCCAAGGCCATCCTCATCCAGCGCATCATCTCGAGCGCCGAGGCTCGCGGCGAGGAGTTGCTCGGCTTCGGCGACGGCTATGTCGAGATCGAGAATGTCAAGCAGGTGGGCGGCGTGGCCGTGGGCGTGGCCACCGACGAGCCGGACTGCCGTCAGGTGAACGAGTGGAAGCGTCGCCGCCTGGCCGGCGTGGGGGCCGACCTGATCATCCCGAACTACCTCGAGCGCGACCAACTGCTGCGGCTGCTGTTCCCCCAGTGAACTCGAAGTATCCGATCTTCGACCGATCGCGGCTGAAGCTCAAGCCGCTGGCCGAACGCAATAACGATTTGTCGGTCCGGCAGTGGCTCCGGCTGGAGGAGCCGGCGCCGGAGTTCTCCCATCCGGAACTGGCCGCGGTGGCCGCGCGCCTCGATCAAGCCCGCCGATCCGGGGCGGCGCGAATTCTGATGATGGGCGCTCACCTAGTGCGGGCCGGCGTCAGCCGCCACTTGATCGATCTCATCGAGCGCGGCTGGATCGACCACGTGGCGATGAACGGCGCCGGCGCCATCCACGACTACGAGCTGGCCCGCATCGGCGCCACCACCGAAAGCGTCGCCCGCTATATTTCGACGGGCGAATTCGGCCTGTGGCAAGAGACCGGGGAACTGAACGACATCGTGCGTCAGGCGGCGGCCTGCTCGCTGGGTCTCGGAGAAAACGTCGGGCGGCATATTGCCGAAAGCGACTTCCCGCATCGCGACCTGAGCATCCTGGCGGCGGCCTGGCGGCTGTCGGTGCCCGCCACCGTGCACGTGGGCATCGGCTACGACATCGTGCACGAGCACCCCAATTGCGACGGGGCCGCCTACGGCGAGGCGAGCTACCGCGACTTCCTGATCTTCGCGCGCACGGTGGAGCGGCTCGAGGGGGGCGTGCTGCTCAGCTTCGGCTCCGCCGTCATGGCGCCTGAGGTCTACCTGAAGGCGCTGGCGATGGCGCGCAATGTCGCTCACCAGGAGGGCCGCTGGATCCGGCATTTCACCACCGCCGTCTTCGACCTGGTGCCGATCCGGGGCGATGTCCGCCGGGAGCTCGACAGGACCGACCCCGGCTATTACTTCCGCCCACACAAGACGATACTGGTGCGCACGGTGGCCGACGGCGGAGAGAGTTACTACTTCTGCGGCCAACACCGCGCCACCCTGCCGGCGCTGTGGCGCCTGTTGCGGAGTCTGGAATGAACGCCGGCGAGATCCTCGAGCGGCTGCGAGGGCTGGCGGCGCTGGTCGTCGGCGACATCTGCCTGGACCGCTGGTGCGAGTACGATCCGGCGGCTGCGGAGCCGTCGCGCGAGACCGGCCTGGCGCGCATCGCGGTGGTTCGCACCGAGGTGACGCCCGGCGCCGGCGGCACCGTCGCCAACAACCTGGCAGCGCTCGGTGTCCGGAGGACGGCGGTGCTCGGCGCCATCGGGGAGGACGGTTTCGCCTTCGAGCTCGTCGGCGCCCTCCGCGCCCGGGGCATCGAAGCGGACCTGCTGGTGGCCAGCGCGAAGATTCAGACCTTCACCTATACGAAGTTGTTGAATGCTGAGACCGGCGCCGAGGACCTGCCTCGGGTCGACTTCATCAACAACCGGCCCTTGCCCGACGCGGTGGAACGCGAGGTGCTCGAGCGCCTCCGGCGCCACGCGCGAGACTTCGACGTCATTCTGGTGTCCGACCAGGCGGAGACGGCCCAGGGGGGCGTGGTGACCGAGGCCGTGCGGGAGCTGGTGCGAGAGCTTGCGGCGGCGGCGCCGGAAAAGGTCTTTTGGGTCGACTCGCGCATGCGGGCGGAGCGGTTTCGCGGCGTGATCGTCAAGCCCAATCGCGAGGAGGCCGAGGCCGCCTGCCTTCGGGCCCTGGGCGAAGTCGACTTCGGCCGGCTACGGCGGCACATCGAGGCGCCCTGGCTCGTCATCACCCAGGGCGCGCACGGCGCGCTGGTGGTGGGGCCGGAAGGCGAGACGTGGGTGCCAACCCGTCCGGTAGCGCATCCGGTGGACATCTGCGGCGCGGGCGACAGCTTCTCGGCAGGCGCCGCGCTGGCGCTCAAGGTCACCGGCTCGCCCGTGGAAGCGGCGCGCTTCGGCAACCTCGTGGCCTCGATCACCATCATGAAGAAGGGCACCGGCACGGCCTCGCCTGAGGAGGTGCTGGCTGCGGCGGCATGCTGACGCTGGCGATCGACATCGGCGGGACCAAGTTCTCCATGGCGCTGTTTGAAGGCGAGCGCATGAGGCTGCGCGAATCGCGCGCCACGGATCGCGAGGGCGGGCGGGCGTGGATGATGGAGCAGATTCTCCGCATCGCCCGGAGCTGGCAGCAAGCGGCGCGCATCGACCGCTGCGGGATCGGTTTCGGCGGGCCGGTCATCTTCGGCGAGCAGCGGGTGGCGCTTTCCACCCACGTCGGCGGCTGGAGCGACGTCCGGCTGGCTGCCGAAATCGAGGCCGAGCTCGGCATCCCCTGCGTCATGGACAACGACGCCAACGCCGGCGCTCTTGGCGAAGCCGTCTACGGTGCGGGCGTCGGCTACGACCCGCTGTTCTACATGACGCTTTCGACCGGCATCGGCGGCGGCATCATCTCCGAGGGCCGCATCTGGCGGGGCGCCGACTCCTACGCGGGCGAGGTGGGCCACCTGACCATCCGCCCGGAGGGCCCGCCCTGCCTGTGCGGCGCGCGCGGCTGCTACGAGCGAATGTGCAGCGGCCTTTGGCTGGAACGCGACCACGGCCGGCCGGCCAAAGAGCTCCTCCAGGATCCCGCCTTCGTCTCCCGCTACGTCGTCGATCTGGCGCTGGGACTCAAGGCCGTCGTCATGCTGCTCAACCCGGCCCGGATCGTCATCGGCGGCGGCATGAGCAAAGCCGGGGAAGCGCTGTTTGCTCCCCTGCGGGCCGAGCTCCGCCGGCAGATCACCTCCTGGTCGCAGGCACGGCTGGACGTGGTTCCGGCAGCGCTCGGCGACGACAGCGTCCTGTACGGGGCGCTGGCGCTGGCCGCGTCGCGATAGCATCGGAGTGAGGAACGTCATGGATTTCCCGGCGGAGTACAAACGCGATCTGGCCAGAGCGCTCGAGGCCATCGACCTGGAAAAGGTCGCACAGGCCATCGAATGGTTCCGCCAGGCCCGCGAAGACGGCCGGACGATCTTCGTGTGCGGCAACGGCGGCAGCGCGGCCACCGCCTCGCACTTTGTCTGCGACATGGTAAAGGGCGCCAGCTTCGGCCGCTCGGTGCGGTTTCGCATCCTGGCCCTCACCGATTCGGTTCCGACGCTCACCGCCTACGCCAATGATGTCAGCTATGAGGCGGTCTTTGTCGAGCAGCTCAAGAACTTCGCGCAGCCGGGCGATCTGGTGATGGCCATCAGCGCCTCGGGCAACTCTCCGAACGTCGTCCGCGCCGTCGAGTACGCCAATTCGATCGGCTGCCGCACCTTGGCGCTCACCGGGCGCGACGGCGGGCGGCTGGGCGAGCTGGCCGCCCTGAACCTGCATGTGCCGGTGGCGCACATGGGGCGCATCGAAGACGCCCATATGGTGATCTGCCACATGATCGCCTACCACTTTATGGACCGCGAGACGACGTAGCCGGCTTCTCCCTCCGCCCCGGCAGGCGAGACGCCGCAGCACCAGGCGCCGGGCGGCGCCATTCAGGCCTTGACGGGTTCGACGCCGCCCTTTTTCTTCTCCACTTCGAATTTGTAGAAATTCCCGTGGTGGTCTCGCGCCCGAGCCCGTTGTTGCAGCCAATTCCTCGTGGCGTGGCCCCAAGCGCGGATCAACTCCATGGGGTGGTTGTGATAGAACCACTCGAGACGATCCTCGGCCGGGACGTCCGTCTGCTTCTGGATAAAGCCGTCAAGGTACTCAAAAAAGCGTTTGTTGACCGACTGCTGGTCGGCCCTCGGCGTTGCGGTTGACCGTTCCCATCCCAAGATGATGGCTGCGCCACCGAAAAATGCCTGGTAGGCGGCCGAATTGATGCCTGTAGCGATGTTGCATCCGAAGCCGACCACCAGCCGACATTCGTTGAAGACGGCTTTGACGTCGACAAGGACGCGCGCGTCGGAGATGCCGAACTCCAGAGTCCTCGCCTCGGTGTCGATGCGGGCGTGAAAGTACTCGGTGCCAACACCCCAGGAAAGAAACATGTCCCTTTCGCCGGCGCGCCAGTGATGCCCGGTCAGATAGGTGCAGTGAACGCCGGGCTGGACGACCCTCTCCATCCATTCCCGGAAGGCTTTCTGGAACGGCTTGTCGTCAGCCAGCTTCGACGCCCACACGTCCTTCTTGAGGCCGTAGAAAGAGCAGACTTCGCCGACGCCGGGTCGTCTCACCTTGCGGACGCCGCCGTCTTTCAGAAGCTTCCCCGGCGGGTGTTCGTCCATGAGATCCGCCGCCAAGAACTTACGCTCGACCGCCAGCGTCTTGAATCGGTTCGTCTCGGCGTAAGTCCCAAAGTTCACGAGCAGCAGATTGCCGGCCATTACCGCTCTCCACTGCCCGCTTCGGGCAACCGGCCCGCCTCGGCGGGCATGCGGACAAGCTGCGCCGCCAGATGCCGCCGTGCGGCCGGCGTCAACCGGTATGCCCTGCCCCGGCCCCAGCCGCGAGGCTCCAAGACGCCGGCCTCGACCAACCGTTCGATCGCAGCCGCCCCGTCGACGCTGAGACGCTCGACCTCCCGCCGGGTAAACCCCACCCGGCTCAGCAACGCTTCGTGAAGCTCGTCGACCGCCCGCGGCCGGTCCCGAGCGGCTGGAGCCGCCTCCGGCTCGCCGACGCTCTCCAGATATCGGAGCGGCTCCAGGATCGCTGCAAAGCCGGCAAAGATCTCGTGGAGCGCGCCGGCCGTTTCGGCCAGCTTGCGCCAAAGCGGGTCGAGCTCGGTCCGGCGGTAGCTGCGCGCCCAGAGCCGCTGCTGGAGCAGCACAAGCTGCAACTCGCGGTAGGCCTGCTGCGCCTCCCGCATGCCCGACCGCTCGAGGGTCTCAAGAAACAGCCCCAGGCCCCGGCAGGTGGACTCGAGCGACTTCTCGAGCGACCGGGCCGTGCGGCGTTCCTCGCCCGCGCTCATCCGCTCCGCCGCCACTTGGTTGCCTCCCTCTGGCCGCCTACCGGACCTTGGTGTCCTGGATCGCCCGGTCCATCATGGCGAGAATCTTCTCCATCCCGACGGCGACATCGGCCTGGCCGAGCGAGATTTGAATGTCGAGGTCGTAGCTGGCGCGGATCTCCTGCCCGCGCGCGCCGGAGGCGGCGGCGGGCTTGGCCATCACTCGCAAGGGCCGGGCCTCGAGCAGCGGCAGGCGAGCCGCCGGCGCCGGCTTCGGCTCGATCACGTCGGTGATCTTGGCCGAAAGCGACACCTTGGCCTGTTTGATCTGAAGCGACGGAATCGGCACCAGCGACAAGACGGGAACCGCCGCCACGAACTCCGCCACCTGATTGTTCTCGTCCAGCTTCTTGTAGCGGAACTCCGCCATCCGTAACCGCCCGGCCGGCAGGCCCTCGACGGCCGGCTTCTCGGCGGCCTCCGGGGGAATGAACCCCGCCGTCTGGATGAACTCGAGCGTCGCGCGGGCGGCCAGCGCGTCGGCCTGGATCATGGCCACCAGCGGCGCACTCAAGAGCTCGAACAACTCGAGCGACCGAAGACTTCGCACTTCCTCCGCCATATTGCCTCCCCTGCCCGCTTCAGGCGGGCCTCAAACGACCGAGCGGCTTTCCCTCGGCCTCTCCCGTTTCGCTCCACTCGTAGTTGCGGATCTCGGCCACGACGGTGATCTGCGACAGCAAGGCCTCGGGGACCTCCGCAAGTTCTTTGCGCGTCACCGCGACATCGATGGTCAGCGCCTGCCGCGCGAACGCTTCGCGCGCGGCGAGAAGCTCTGCGACGAGCCTCTCCGCTACGGCGACCGCCTTCCTCCGGACCTGATCGCGCAGCGCCTGAACGCCGACCTGTCGTGCCAGCAGCCTCCGCAAGACCGCGTCCTCGAGCAACAGCGCGTTCAGCGCTGCCTGGATGTTGCGGACGAGCGCAGCGGGGCGGCCCGCCAGTGCCGCCTCGAGAGCCTTGGGCTCGAGCGCCGCCCGCTCAATCGCAGCGGGCCAGTGCTTGTCCGGATCGACCCCTTTTTCGGCCAGCAGCTTGAGAATCGCCTCCCGCTCCGGTGACGCTGTGATCCACTCGCGCCGGATCTCGTCGGCCAGCCGCGCCGTCTGCTCGCGCACGATCGGCGCGGCCAGTTCGGCCGGCGCCGCCCGCCTGCGCTCGATCTCGTTCACGGCGAAGCGCAACTGGATGGAGGCCTCCTTGATCTCCAAACGCGGCACCGGGAAGTCGACCAGCAACGGATCCTTCTGGTACTGAAGGCTCACGTCGCGCGAGAAGAGGTCGCCGATGACGCGGGCGTGCGTCACATTCCGCAAAACCGTTCCGAGAAACTCCGCCAAATCGACCATCTCGCCGTCCTTTCTCCGCCGGATCTAAAGGCGGATCGTCAGCTCCAGCCGAGCGATTCGTCCCGGCGGGGCGCTTGCCAGAGCGCGCCGGTCCAGCACCGCGTCGAGGTCGTGAGTTCGAAAATAAGCGTACGCCTCCTTCAGGCTCATGACCTCCGGCGGCGCGAGCGCCGGCGCCGGCCCGGGATCGTACGGCACGGAAAAGCGAACCGCCCGCAGGGTCACCCGAGCCGGCTCACCATCCCGAGCGGCGCACTCGGCCTCGAGCCGGGCGACTGTGCCGAGCACCAGCTCGCTCAGCCGACCCGTCCCGGTCGCGCCCGCCCTCGGTCTCCTACCGGGTTGCATCGCCCGTGGATTAGCTGGTGGCCGGTTTCTCCTTGATGGTCTGCTCGAGCAGATCCAGCACACGCTCGAGGCCCGCCGGCAAATCGTCCTGCACGGCCCGAACGTGGATCTTCATCGTGTACTCTCGCACGTAGCGGGAGGCGGTTTCGCGCGACGATTGGTAGGACATCGAGGTCCGGAAGTCGAGCCGGATCGGCGACCACCAGCTCCTGAACTTGCCGGAGACGCTCGAGTCCAGCTGAAAGCCGGTCTTGGTGGTGTTCACGATCGTGTCGTTGAGCTTCGCCGTGAAGTCGATCGTCATCTCGTCCAGGCGAAGATAGGGAATCGGCACGATCGAGAGAATCGGCACGGTCAGACTGACGGTCTTTTCCTGGCCGTTCTCGTCGAGCTTTTTGTACTGGAAGGTGACGTTGCGGACGGTGCCGGCGTCGGCGTCCTTGGTTTCGTCCGCAAACAGCATGTCCTGCACCGGATCCTTGGGGATGAAACCGACCTTTTCGATGAATTCGACGGTGGTTTTCGCCGCCAAGCCCTGGGCCTCGATGGCCGCCTTCATCGGCTCGCCGATCAACACGCCGAACGGGATCTGCTTGAGTTCGTCGACTGCTCTGCTCATTGATCTCCTCCGCGCCGCCGGCCCTTTCCAAATGCTTCCTCCGCCGAACAGCGTGCCCCCATCATACTAGCGGCAATCCGCCGTGTCAATGGCGCCGGGGAATTGCTCGATCACAACCCGTCAATCGCGTAAAAGCTTCGGGATCACCGACAAAGAAGGTTTGCTTTCCGCCCCTCGGTCGGGCGCTCAGCGCGCCATCGGTGATATCGTGAAGAGGATCCTATGGAGCTTCGAGCGATTCGTCTGGAGATTCCCGAGGGCGGCAACCTGATCGTCGGACACGCTCATTTCATCAAGACGGTGGAGGACGTCTACGAAGCCGTCGTGAACACAGTCCCGCAGATGAAGTTCGGCGTCGCTTTCAATGAGGCCTCGGGCCCCTGCCTGGTCCGGGCCGACGGCAACGACGAGGCGCTCAAGGCGCTGGCCGTCCGCAACGCGCAGGCCATCGGCGCCGGGCACACCTTCGTGATCGCGCTGCGCGAAGGCTATCCGATCAACATCCTCGGCCGGCTCAAGGAGGTGCCGGAGATCGCGACGATCCACTGCGCCACGGCCAATCCGGTCGAAGTGATCGTGGCCGAAACCGAACAGGGGCGGGGCGTGCTCGGCGTCATCGACGGCGCAAGCCCGAAAGGCGTCGAGACCGAGCAGGACGCGGCGCACCGCCGGGAGTTCCTCCGCAAGATCGGCTACAAGCGATGAACATCGAATCGGAAAGCGCACTCGAGGAACTGCTCGCGCGGCCCTATGCGGAGGATGTCGAAGCGCTGGGGGCGCTCGAAGGCGACCTCCTTATCCTCGGCGTGGCCGGAAAGATGGGCCCCAGCCTGGCTCTGCGGGCGGCGCGCGCCTCCGAGCAAGCCGGCCGCCGCCGCCGGATCATCGGCGTGTCGCGTTTCTCCAATCCGGAGGTCCGCCGCAGGCTCGAAGAAGGCGGCGTCGAGACGATTTCGTTCGACCTGCTCGACTTCGACCGCCTGCGGGAACTGCCGGAGGCGGAGAACGTCGTCTACATGGCGGCGCGCAAGTTCGGCTCGACCGGCGACGAAGCGCTCACCTGGGCGATGAACACGCTGCTTGCGGCGCGCGCGGCCGAGCGCTGGCCTCGTTCGCGGATCGTCGCCTTCTCAAGCGGCAACGTCTACCCACTGGTGCCGGTAGAGGGCGGCGGGGCCACCGAGGAGACGCCGCCCGGTCCCATCGGCGAGTATGCGCAGTCGGTGCTCGGCCGGGAGCGTCTGTTTGAGTACTTCTCGCGGCGCCGGCAAACGCCGGTCGTGCTGCTCCGGCTCAACTACGCCGTCGAGCTGCGTTACGGGGTGCTGGTGGACATTGCCCGCAAGGTGTTCGAGCGGCGGCCGGTCGACGTGACGATGGGCCACGTCAACGTGATCTGGCAGGGGGACGCCAATTCCGTGGCGCTGCGCTCGTTTTCGCTGTGCGCCTCGCCCCCGGCGGTGTTGAACCTTACCGGACCCGGCACGCTCTCGGTGCGCGAAATCGCCTGGGAATTCGGCCGGCGCTTTGGCGTCGAACCCGATATCGTCGGCCATGAGGCCGAAACCGCGCTGCTGAATAACGCCTCGCGCTGCCATCGCCTCTTCGGACTCCCCCGGGTGAGCCTCGAGGAGATGCTGGACTGGATCGCCCACTGGATCCGAATCGGCGGCCCCCTGCTTGACAAGCCGACCCATTTTGAGGTGCGCGACGGTAAATTCTAGGCTCGGGCTTGACTGCGTCCGGTCGATCCCCTAGGCTGAAAGGAGTTCGGAGGAGCGATGGAAACTCTCAGTGCAGAACAGGCGGCGTCTCTCGCGGGATTGGTGCTGGGCGGCATCGAGAACGAATGGCGGACCACCCGGAAGGTAATTCTGGCGATTCCAGCCGGGCAAGCCGCCTATCGGCCGGATGAGAAGGCGCGCAGCGCGCTGGAGCTGGCCTGGCACATCGCGGCTTCGGAGGTCTGGTTCCTGGAGGGCGTTCTGGCCGGTGAGTGGGGGCAAGAGGCTGCCATGCCGGCGGAGGTCGGCACGCCGACCGATATCGTCGCCTGGTACGAGACGACCGCACCCCCGCTCATTGAGAAGATCCGGGCGCTTCCGGGCGCGGTGCTGGCCGAGACGATGGACTTCTTCGGCCTGTTCCGAGCCTCGCGCGCGCTGTTTCTGCACATGAACTTGTTGCATGCGGTCCATCACCGCGGCCAGCTCTCCACCTACCTGCGGCCGATGGGGGCGAAGGTGCCGTCGATTTACGGCCCTAGCGGGGACGAGCCGATGCCGGCCGCCGGCGGCGAGAGCACGGCTTAAAACTCAGAGTCCCGCCATCCGCCCCTTGCGCAGGCGATAGTCCTCGGCGCCGCGGGTCGAGATCAGGCGGCACATCTCAAACAGCCGGGAGCGCGCCCGCGGGCCGATCCGTTCCGCCAGATAGTATCGTCCGGAGATCTCGCCGGCCAGACCTGCCGGCAGCGGCGCATCACCCGCCTCCGGATCGCGCAGGTTGCTGGTGGCCAGCAGCGGTTTGCCATGGTTGGCGCGATAGGTGATGATCTGCGTGATCGTGTCTTCGACCCATTCGGTGACGCGGTGGGCGCCCAGGTCATCAAGCAGCAGGACCTCGGCCTCGAGCGCGACGCGGTAGGCCTCGCGGTCACTTGCTCCCGACGCCGGATCGTAGCCGGAGCGGATCTTCTCGAGCAGGTGCTGGTAATCGTAGAAGACGCCCTCGACGCCCCAGCGGGAGATCAGGCTGCGGAGCACGGCCACCGCCAGGTGGGTCTTGCCGGTGCCGGGCTCGCCCAAAAACAGCAGGCCGCGGCGCGTGGCGCCCGGCAGGAAGTCCCGTACATAGGCGCGGGCGGCGGTAACCGCCGCGGTCAGAATGCGATTGGCGACGGGGTTATCCGGCAGCGTGGAGAAATTGGCGAAGGAGGCCTCCCGATACAGGGGCGGGATGTTGGCTCTCTCCTCCAGGCGGCGCAACCGATCCGCCAGCGCGCATTCGCACCGCTCCACACCCGTGAGCCCGTCGCGATCCAGAAGCTTCCACCCCGTGCCTTCGCACAGCGGGCAGTCCGGCTCGGCACTCATCGTTTTATGGTAGCTTTTGCAACGGGAGGAGGGAAGGGGCGGCGTGCTAGTGTAGTTTGGAAGGGAGGGCCGTCACCGACGGCGGACAATCGCATGGCCCCGAAAAGCATTAAAACCTCGCTGGCGCAGCGCGGCGTGCGGCTCACCCGGCAGCGGCAGATCTTGCTCGATCTGATCGACGGCTCGGGCAAACATCTGGATGCGGAGGCTCTCTTCCAGTTGGCCCGGGCCAAGGACCCGAAAATCAACCGCGTCACCGTCTATCGGACGCTGAAGATGCTCAAGGAGACGCGGCTGGTCGACGAGCTCGACTTGATGCACCTGGAAGGGGACCAGCATTATTACGAGACGCGGCTCAAGCAGGAGCATGCCCACGTCATCTGCCTGCACTGCGGCAAGGTGGAGGAGTTCTTCGGCGAGCCCTTGCAGCGGCTTCGGAATCAGGTGGAGAAGAATCTCGGCTTTCAGGTCGTGCTGGCCCGGACGGAAATCGGCGGCTACTGCTCTCACTGCCAGCTTCTGCGCGCGCGCGAGATGGAGGAGGCCAAGGCCCTGGCGGCGCCGGTGGCCAAACCGCGAGGGCGCCGCGCCGCCGCCCCACCCGCGTGATGGCTGTGCCCGGCGAAAGAGGGCGCCGTCAGGCCTGCCTGATCGTCACCAGCCCGTCGGGACACCGCAGGCGCGTCCCGCTCGTGAAGACGCCGTTCACCATCGGCCGTCAGGCGGATAACGACCTTGTGCTCCGCGATACCCGGGCGTCCCGGCGTCACGCCCGGATCGTCGAGGACGACGGCGCCTATGTGATCGAGGATCTGGCGAGCAAGCACGGCGTCACGGTGAACGGGGAGCGAGTCGTACGGCGCGCCCTCCGGCCGGGTGACGTCATCCGGTTCGGCTTTGAGGACTCCGACGAGTTGACCTTCGCCATCGAAGCGCCGGAGCTGGGGCGGCTGCTTGAGACTGTTCCGGCGGGCGGAGCGGCAGTGACGGCGGCGGCGCAAAATCTGATCAAGCTCCGCGCCGTCCTCGAAGTTGCCCGGGCGCTGCAAAGCTCGCTTTCCATCGACGACGTGCTCGCTGCCGTAGTCGACGCGGCTCTGACCATCACCGGCTCGGAGCGGGGCTTTCTGCTTCTCAAGGAAGACGGGGAGCTCGGGATTCGCGTGGCGCGCGACGCCAGCGGCATGAGCCTGCCCAAGGACGCCCTGCAAGTTCCCACCCGGCTGATCCAGCGCGCGCTCCATGAGCGGCGCGAGCTCCTGTCGATGAATTTCGATCCGTTCGCCGGCGGCCAGGGGCCCGACGCCTCCGTGGCGAACCTGGAGTTGCGGAGCGTCGTCACCGTACCGCTGGTGCGGGTGCGCACCTCGGATCCGGGCGAGACGATGGCCACGAGCCTGAACGAGACCGTCGGTCTGATCTATCTGGACTCGCGGCGGGGGGCGGCGGATCTCTCGAGCGGCAACCGGGAGCTGCTCCAGTCGCTCGCCATCGAGGCCTCGACCATTTTGGAGAACGCCCGGCTGCTCGAGCAGGAACGCGCCCGGCAGGCGCTCGAAGAAGAGCTCCGCATCGCCCGGCTGATCCAGCGGAGCCTGCTGCCCGACCGGCTCCCGTCAAGCGGCTGGTTTCGCGCCGCCGGCTCCAGCATCGCCTCGCGCCAGGTCGGGGGCGATTATTTTGACGTGATCCAGATCGGCCCCGAGGCTTTCTCGGTCGTCGTCGCCGACGTCTCGGGCAAAGGAGTCAGCTCGGCGCTGCTTGCCGCCTTGCTGCAAGGAGCGGCGCTGCGAGCCGCTCGCGGGCCGGCCGAGATCGAGGAGATGTTCACGCAGCTCAACCGGTTCCTGCTCGAGCGGACGCAGGGCGAAAAATACGCGACGCTGTTTTACGCCGTCCTCGGCGCCGACGGGAATCTGGACTGGGCCAACGCGGCCCACTGCCCGCCGCTTCTGGTACGGCGCTCGGGCGGTGTTGAGCCGCTCGAGGCGACGGGGTTGCCGGTGGGCTTGATCGAGTCGGCCGCCTACCAGGTGAGGCGCGAGCGGCTGGAGCCGGGCGACAAGCTGGTCGTCTATACGGACGGTTTGACGGAAGCGCGCAACGCGCAGGGACAGTTCTTCGAGACCGCGCGCCTGCTGGGACTGGTCCGGGAACACGCGCGAGCCGGCTGTTCGGCTCTGCATGCTCGGCTGGTCGAGGAGCTCGGCAGCTTCACCGGCGGCGCCCCGCAGGACGACGACGTCACGCTGCTGGTGGTCGAGTACCGGCCCGAGGAGATCTGAGCCCGGATGGCGCGCTCAGCTTCTCACTCGATGATGGCCTGGGTCGCAAGCACCCGGAACTTCTCGTGCAGGCGAAGGTTGCCGTTCGGGTGCAGTTGCGCCATGAAGACGCCGATCAGCTCCTCCTGGGGATCGATGAAGAAGTCGGTATAGAAAAATCCGCCCCAACCGTAACGGCCGATGCTGGCCAGCTCTCGGAGATCGCGCTCGTCCCGGACGATGCCGAAACCCAGACCGAAGCCCAGACTCGCCTCGATGGAGCCGAGGTGATTGGTCGTCATCAGCTCGACCGTCTTCGGACTGAGCAGGCGCACGCCGTCGAGCTCGCCGCCGTTGAGCAGCATCTGGGCGAAGCGGGCGTAATCGACGGCCGTCGAAACCAGGCCGGCGCCGCCGGAGAAATAGCGCTTGGGGCCCCGGTAGGGATAGCTAACCGAGTAGACGAGTCCCGCCTCGCCGGGGATCGATCCCTCCGGCGCCCGGCGGATCGGCTGGTTCGGCTCCCGCTGATAGACGACCGCGAGGCGCGCCAGTTGGTCTTCGGGGAGGAAGAACCGAGTGTCCTCCATGCCCAAGGGTTCGAAGATGCGCCTGCGGAAGAACTCCTCGAGCGTCATGCCCGAAACCGCCTCCACCAAGGCGCCGAGCACGTCGGTTGAAAGTCCGTACTCGTAGCGTTCGCCCGGATGGTTCACCAGCGGGAGCGTGGCGAGAATCTTCATCTTCTCCCGCAGCGTGCCCTCCTCTTCGAGCAGCCCGTGCGGAACCCCGGCCTCCTGGAGGGTCTTTCCCAGGCGCTTGTTCCAGTGGTAGGTCAGACCGGAAGTGTGCGTGAGCAGATGACGGATGGTGATCGGCCTGCGGGCGGGCAGCGGAGCGGCGCCGGCGGAGTCCTCCGGCGGCAGCACCTTCATGTCGGCAAACTCCGGCAGATAGAGCGAGACCGGGTCGCTGAGGAGGAGCTTACCCTCCTCATAGAGCAACATAACGGCGACGCTGGTCACCGGTTTGGTCATCGAGGCGATGCGGAAGAGCGTGTCGGTGCGCATGGGGCGCCCGGCTTCGACGTCGCGCATCCCGTAGGCCTTCAGGTGGGCGATGGAGCCGCGGCGCGCCACCAGAGCGACGGCGCCGGCGATCTCGCGCCTGGCGATATGGTCCTCGATGACGGCGTCGATGCGCGCCAGGCGCTCCGAGGCGAGCCCGACCTCCTCGGGCGCCACCACCTCGAGGCTCTCGGCGCAGGCGACAGCGACGAGCAGAAACAGCAGCCCGGGCACGCGGCCCGGTAAACGAAGAGCTGTGATCATCGGTTTCCTCGATTCCGACCGTTCAATTGTAGCCGAGGACCCCGAAGGGCGCCGCCGGGCGCGATCCGAAAGGCGCACGGCGCCGCGCCGGGCGGTTTCACCGTCTTGAGACGGGAAACCGGATTGTATTATCCTGAAACAGAGTTTTGCGTTGAGGCGTCAGCCGTTCAGGCGCCGCAGAACAGAAGAAGAAACTCAAAGGAGCGAAGCGATGAGAGCAGTCGCCGGAGTGATTGTTTGCCTGTCTTTATGCATTGGTCTGGCCGTCGTGGCGGCGGAAGCCCCCGATAAGATGGTGTACGAGTCAAAGCTGGGCAATGTCACCTTCGATCACAAAAAGCACAGCGAGCGGGTGAAGAACGACTGCAAGGTCTGCCACGACAAACTCTTCCCCCAGGCCAAGGCCCCGCTCAACTACAAGGAAAAAATGCACCGCGTCGCTGAGGAGAAGCGCATCTCCTGCGCGGGCTGCCACTATCCCGGCGGCACTGCTTTCGAGTCCAAGGGTAACTGCAACAAGTGCCACATCAAGGCGCCGGCCAAAGCCTGAACGCCTTCGCCGACCGGATCATTCGCGCTGGGCGAACCGCATCTCGGTCTGCTGCTTCAGCGTCTGAAGCTCGTCTTCCAGACGCTCAATGCGCCGGGTGAGCTCGTCGATCGCCTGAGCTTCCGGATCCGGCAGGCGGCCGTGCTCGAGCGCTTCCGCATCGGTCAGCGGGGCGCCGTGGCGCCGCACCACGCGCCCGGGCACGCCGACGACGGTCGAGTGATCGGGGACGGAGCGGATCACCACCGAACCGGCGCCGATTTTGACGTGGTCACCGATGGTGATGTTTCCGAGCACCTTGGCCCCGCTGCCGATCACGACGTGGTTGCCGATGGTGGGGTGGCGCTTGCCTTTCTCCTTGCCCGTCCCTCCCAGGGTAACGCCCTGATAAAGCAGCACATCGTCGCCGATCTCCGCCGTCTCGCCGATCACCACGCCCATGCCATGATCGATAAAGAACCGGCGGCCGATCCGGGCGCCCGGATGGATCTCAATGCCGGTGAAGAAACGGCTGATCTGAGAAATCAGGCGGGGCAGCAGCGGAACGCCGATCCGATAGAGGCGGTGCGCCAGCCGGTGCGCCATGATGGCGTGAAAACCCGGATAACAGAGCAGAATCTCCAGCACGCTCCGGGCGGCCGGGTCTTGCCGGAAGATCGTCTCGATCTGTTCCCGGAGGTCGCGGAGGAATCGTTTCACAATCACCATTATCAACGCAAACGCCGGTTTGTCCGCGCCAGCCTGCCGGCGGTGGTGTGTCCGCCAGGCAGCGTGGTATATTGAGGGGTCCATGCCGCAGGGCTACGTGCTGTTATTCCTGTTCATGGCGATCTCGATCGCTTTTGTGCTGGCCTTGTTGCTGTTGGCCAAGCTTCTCCGGCCGTCCTCGCCGTTTGCCACCAAGCTGGAGGCCTATGAGTGCGGCATCAAAGCCGTCTCCGATGCGCGGGGCCGTTATGCGGTTCGCTATTACATTATCGCGATCCTCTTCGTGATCTTCGACGTGGAGACGATCTTCCTGTTCCCGTGGGCGGTGCGTTACAAGGTCCTCGGCTGGTTCGGAGTCGCCGAGGTGGCGGTCTTTTTGGGCATTCTGATCGTGGGCTACATCTGGGCATACAAAAAGGGCGCGCTCGAATGGGTATGAGGCTGGCCTGGCTTCTGTTGCCGGCCCTGTGGAGTGCGGCGCCCCTTTGGGCCTATCCGATCCTGCGTCTGACGACGGCGGCCATCGGCCCGCTCTCGGTGCCGCTGGGCAGCGACGGACCGGAGGTGACCCTCGAGGCGTTCAATGCCGGCGACGGCAGCCTGGAGCTGACCGTCTCTTCGAATGCCCCCTGGTTGACGGCGACGGTGGGCGCCGCCCGCCCTTGCACCAACCGGTCGGGCAGTTGCCTGCCGATTGCGATCCGACTTCGGACGGCGGCCCTGCCCCGCGGGACCCACACCGCCACGCTCACCGTAAGCGACCCGCAAGCCTGGGATTCCCCGCAAACGGTGACGGTCACAGTTCAGATGGGCGGCGGGGTTCCCGACAGGGCAGACTTCTTCGTGGCGCCGAACGGCTCAATTGACACCCTGATCTTCGAGACCAATCACCCGATCCAGGCCCGCACGAGCACGGAAAGCGGCGGCAACTGGCTCTCGGTGGCGCTCGAAGGCCTGGGGAGCTTCCGCTTCGTTCTGCCTTACCGCATCCGGGTGCGCCACCTGCCGGAGATGGCCGAGGGCAGCTACCGTGGGCAGGTGGAGATCACCGGCTCGGGTTTTGCCCCTGACAACAAGACGTTCCCGGTCCAGCTGCGCGTCACCTCCGAGCCGATTGCGGCGCTGGCGCCGTCCCGAATCCGTTTGCGAGCCGCTCAGGGCTCGATCCAGGCGCAGGGCCTGATCCTGGCGGCCAACCGCGGCTTGGGGGAGCTGATGCTGAGCGGCGTCGAGACCGCGACTTCCGCCGGCGGAGCCTGGCTATCGGCGGCCGTTCAGCCACCCAACCTGGTCGTGGTGACCGCGGATCCCAAGGACCTCGATCCCGGCGTCTACGAGGGCGCCCTCACCATCCGCTCCAACGCGGCGAACGGCCCGCTCCGCGTGCCGGTCACCTTCGAGGTCGTGCGCCGCTCCGTGCCGCTCATCGCGTTTGGCGGCGTAACCAATAACACCTTCGGCCCGGGAGAACCGATCGCCCAGGGCGGGATTGCTTCCCTGTACGGCGAACAGTTCCGTTACGGTGATGCGGTCCAGGGAACGATCCCGCTGGCGGAAGAGCTGGGTGGGGTAAAGGTTTACGTCAACGGCACGGCCGCGCGCCTCTTTTACGCCTCCTACGGCCAGATCAATTTTCAGATGCCCTTCGAGGTTTCGCCCGGGCCGGTCCGCGTGACGGTGCTGCGCGAGGGCCAGGCGGGAAACGTCGTCACGGCGGAGGTGGCCGAGCGCGCTCCGCGCCTGCTACGGCTGGGCATCGACGACTACGGCATCATCGTCAACCAGGACGGAACGTTTCCGATCCCGCCGACGCCGGGGATTCCGAGCCGTCCGGCCCGGCCGGGCGATGCTTTGGTGATCTACGCGATCGGCTTCGGGCAGACCGATCCGCCGGTTGGGCTCGGCGAGGCCGCACCCTCGGCCGAACCGCTGGCGCGCATCGTGCCGACGCCTACGGCCTATTTCGGCGCCGGTCTCACCGGAGGCGTTCCGGCCATACCTTTTTATGCCGGCCTGACGCCCGCTTCCGTCGGCCTGTTCCAGATCAACGTCTACGTTCCGCCGAACGCCCCGAAAGGCGACCGGATTCCCTTCCGCGTCGAAGGGCCCGGCTACCGCAGCAACACGGTCGATCTCGCGATCGAATGACCGAGCGGTTGTACTACGACGATTCCTATCTGAAGCGGTTCCGGGCACGAATTCTCGAGCGTTCCCCCGACGGCTGCGACGTCTACCTGGACCGGACGGCGTTCTATCCGACTTCGGGGGGCCAGCCGCATGACACCGGCTGGATTCAGGGCGTACCGGTCGTCGAGGTCGCCGACGAGGGCGAACGAATTCGCCACCGCCTCGCCCGGCCGGTCGTGGGCGATGAGGTCGACTGTGAGGTGGACTGGGACCGGCGCTTCGATCACATGCAGCAACACAGCGGGCAGCACCTGCTTTCGGCCGTGCTGCACCAACTCTACAACGCCCCTACGATCAGCTTTCATCTGGGGCGCGAAATCTCGACCATCGACGTGGGCCTTGCGGCGCTCGAGCCGGAACGGCTCAAGGAGGCGGAGCGTCGGGCGAACGAGATCGTCTTTGAGAACCGCCCCATCCGGGTGAGCTATCAGGAGGCGCAGGCTGCCGACGGCTTGCGGCGGGCCTCCCAGCGCGAGGGCCTGCTTCGCATCGTCGAGATCGAAGGTGTGGATCGCAGCGCCTGCGGCGGCACCCATGTCCGGCAAACCGGCGAGATCGGCTGCCTGCTGGTGCGCCGGACGGAGAAGATCCGCGGCCACCTGCGCATCGAGTTTCTCTGCGGACGCCGTGCTTTGGCGCGGGCTCGGGCCGACTACGACGCCCTGGCGGAGATCGCGCGCCTGTTGTCGGCATCGCCGGACGAGGCGCCGGCTCTCGTGGCGGCGCAGCAGGCGCGGCTAGTGGAGGCCGAAAAGGCTCGCTTGCGCCTGGCGCTTGAGGCGGCCGAGGCGCGCGGGCGCGAGCTGTATCGTTTGACGGCGCCCGACGCCGCCGGCGTGCGGCGCCTCGTCCGGCATGCGCCCGCAGGCGGTGCGACCGACGAGCTTCGCGCTGAGGCTCAGGGTTTCACCGAATCAGCCGCGGCGATCTTCTTGTCGACCTTCGACGAGCCGCCCTCGGTCCTGTTGGCGGTCTCGGAAAATCTCAACCTCGACGCAGGTCGGCTTCTCAAGGCGGTCCTGGCGGAGGTGGGAGGCCGGGGCGGCGGCAACGCGCGCATCGCGCAAGGCAGCGTCCCGCGTGAAGCGCTCGCCGGCGTCCGGCAGAGGCTGGAGGCGGCGTTGGGAGCGGCCTCCCCGGCCTGAGCGGACCTGAGAATTCACCCGTCCTGCCGCCGGCGGACGCGCCGACCTTTACTTCGTCGTCGCGGAATTCGCCTGCCGCTCCAACACAGACTCGATCTCCCGCAGCGCCCGGGCGAACTGCCGCGGGTTGCCGACCTGGAAGACTCTGCCGCCGAGGCTCTTCGCCAGCTTTTCGATCGGGTCGGCAAACGGGAACCACCGCGGAAAGTAATTGAGCCGGAGGTAGAACACGGGCGGCGCCGGGCCGGGCAGATTGCCGAGAAGCCGGCGGGGGTCGCCGGCGCTGTCTCGCGTTGCGGGTCCCACGAAGATCAGCGCCTCTGGGGGATCGGCGCTCATGATCTGCTCGGCAGCCAGCCGCGCCAGGAGCCGGGCGGCGCCGTCGGCGGCGCGCAGTTGTTCGATCCCGATCGTAGCCAGCTCCAGCTCATCCATCGTCTCGCGCAAGGCTCGCAGGGCCTTTTCGTCGAGGCCGGGCGCCCGGAGCAGCTCCTGCTGCCGGTGCAGGCTAATGGCGTGAAAAGAGCCGGCCCGCAGGGAAGTTTGCTCGAACAGCGAGATCAGCGTCGTCACCAGCAGCGCCTGATCGAGCTGGCCCATTTGAACCGAGCGGGGGTGGACCGGCGCGACGTGCAGGAACAAGGCCACGCGGCGAGCCGACGCTCGGGCGGGCGGCAGGCGACGCCAGGAGGCCAGCGCAAGCGGGGCAACCTCACCAGGCGCCATCAAGCTCGCCACTTCCCTCTCGTCCGGCTTGAGCCGGAGGCGGACCTCCCAGGACTTCAAGCAGGAACGGCCCTCGGCGTCGGTCAGCAGCCAGTCGATGCGGTAGTCGCCTTCGCCGATCAGGAACCCGCCGGAGAGGCCCGCCAGGTCCCTGCGCCGGCGCAAGCCGGCCGGCAAGGTGCCCGATCGGCGGAAGTAGTGGCGGGCGTTGGTTTGACGCGAGACAACCCGAAAGCGAGTCTGGAGAGTCGTGGCGCTCTGAGGAAACTGATCCACGGGAACGACCGCCTCGTAGCCCGCCTGGTAGCGCAAGGCGAAGTTGATCACCGGTTTGATGGCGCGCACGCTACAAACCAGCTTGGGGCCGGAGGCGGCCGCTGCCAAATCCCGCTCGAAGCGCTCAATCCAGGCCCGGCCGCCCGCCGTACGCGCGGAAATCATCTCCTGGGGCGGCGCGGGCGCTGCGAAAACGAGCAGGAGTGGCAACAGGCGAAGCCGACCGGCGAACCGAAACCCCGCTCCCGGGAAGGCTTCACCCGCCAATGGCGTACATCGGGCGCGGCGGCGCGACGAAACGGCTGGAGTTGATCTCATGGCCCAGCCACTTGGCGCGAACCGTCGCGCGAATCACCGCGGCGATCTCCTCGTCGGACGCTCCGCTTCGAAGCATCCCTTTGACGTCGGTCTCCTCCAGGGCGAACAGACAGTAGCGCAGTTTGCCATCGGCCGTCAGGCGAATCCGGTTGCACTTCAGACAAAACGGCCGGCTGACCGAGCCGATGAAGCCGATCTTGCCGACGCCGTCGCCGAAACGGTATTCCGCGGCGGGGGAGCGCGGGTCGCCGTCGGGAACGGGCACGAGCGGGCCGAACTCCCGCGCCAGAATCTCCAGGATCTCGTCGGCGGTCAGGACCCGGTCAGGCCTCCAGAGCCCCTGCGCATCGAGCGGCATGAATTCGATGTAGCGAATCTCGAGCCCGTGCCTCCGGCCGAAGCGCGCCAGAGGAACGATGTCCGGTTCGGTCAGTCCCTTGACCGCCACGGCGTTGATCTTGATCGGCCGATAGCCCAGGCGCAGACAGGCGTCGATGCCCGCGAGCACGCGGTGGAGCTCGTCACGACGCGAGATCTCACGGAAGCGTTCGCGGTCAAGCGTGTCCAGATGAATGTTAATCCGCCGCAAGCCGGCCTCATAGAGCGGCCGGGCAAGCTCAGCGAGCAGCACACCGTTGGTGGTGAGGGCCACGTCCGTGACGCCCTCCAGGCGGCTCAGCTTGCCGATCAGCACGGGCAGATCCCTGCGCAGCAGGGGCTCACCGCCGGTGACGCGGAGCTTGCGCACCCCCAGACCGACGGCGATGCGCACGAAGCGCTCGATCTCCTCAAAGCTCAGAATCTCGGCGCGGGGGACGAAGTCGACGGGCTGCTCCGGCATGCAGAAGAAGCAGCGGATGTTGCAGCGGTCGGTGACGCTGATGCGCAGGTTGTCGTGCAGGCGTCCGTAGGTGTCGACCAGAGCCTCGGCAGGCATGGCGGCCTCGGCTCAGGAAAGGGCGAGCATGCGCTCGATGGGCACCAGGGCCCGAGCCGCAACTTCCGGCGCCACCTCCACGCGGGGCTCCAGGCGCAGGAGCGCATCGCGCAGCTTCTCCAGCGTGTTGCGCTTCATGTACGGGCACTCGCTACAGTTGCACTGCTCGTTGGCGACGAAGTAGAAGCGCTTGTTCGGCGCCAGCCGTTCCAGGGAATAGAGCACGCCGCTCTCGGTGACCACGATGAACTCCTCGGCAGGATGGGTAGTGCACCACTGGATGATGGCGGAGGTCGAGCCGATGAAATCGGCCATGGCCAGCGTCTCTTTGGGGCACTCCGGGTGGGCCGCCACCAAGGCGGTCGGATGCTCCGCTTTGACCGCGGCCACACGGCGAGCCGAGAAGGTGGCATGTACGATGCAGGCGCCCTGCCAGACGCGGAGGTTCTCCCGGCCCGTCTGGCGCTTGACGTAATTGCCCAGGTTGATATCCGGAACGAACAGGATGGTTTTGTCCCTGGGAATCGAGTTGACGACCTTGACGGCGTTGCGCGACGTGCAGAGAATGTCGCTTTCCGCCTTGACCTCCACCGAGGTGTTGATGTAGCTGACGATCACATGCTCGGGGTAGCGACGCTTGTAAGCGCGGAGCTGCTCGACCGGGCAAGCGTCCACCAGACTGCAACCGGCCTCTCGGTCCGGGACTACGACGATCCGGTTCGGGTTGAGCACCTTGGCCGTTTCGGCCATGAACCAGACCCCGCAGAAGGCAATGACGTCGCCTTCGAACTCCCGCGCTTTGCGGGCTAACTCCAGGCTGTCGCCGACGGCATCCGCCAGCTCTTGAATCTCCGGCTCCTGATAGTGGTGGGCAAGGAGGATGGCGCGCCGCCGCCGTTTGAGATCGACTATCTCCTCGGCCAGTGTTTGCGTCGCCAGCATCGGGGACGGGAGTTGCTTTCATTGTAACAGCAAATTCCGGTTGCGCCCGGCGGACGGCCGGCGGCGCGTCGGCTAGAAGCCCTCGGGCGGCGGAGGGCGCCTCGGGCCGCGCGGTTCCCCCGGTCGAGGCGGCCCGAGCCTTCCGCCGAACGGGCGCCAGCGGGGGCGCCGCTGCTGTAACTGCTTCCACTGCTCGTGCGTCAGCACCAGGCGAAGCCTCAGGCTCAGCTCGGTAAAGGCGCGCGTCAGCTCACCGCGAGCCGCCACCAGTCGGTCGATTGCCTGCTGGGCTCTGACCTGATCGAGGACGGGCTCGGCGAAAAGATCCTCGACCTCGGCTTCGGCCTTTTCGACGGCGGCGCGCTTGTCGATCATCAGAGCGCGGCTCTCCTTGAGGATGGCTGCGATTTTCTCCCGCTGCTCGTCAGAGAGATTGAGCTCACGCGCCAGGGGGCTTTCCCACCAGGGAAAGTAAGCCCGCGGCGGCTGTGCCTGCGCAGGAATGAGCAGAGCCAGACACCACAGCAGCACTTTCATGGCTGCTCCTCAAAGAGCGCGGAAATCGGGACGGCCGCCAGCGGCTCCGCGCTTTCGACCAGCGCGTAAACCTCGGTAAAAAACTGCGAGTCGTTGGAGGCCCGCGTCGGCTGCCGCTCGGGTGCAGGAAGCGACAGCAGCAGCCCGAGCACGACGAGGGCGACCGTAGCCAACGCCGCGGCGGGCTGGAGGCGCCATCCGGCCGGCTGTTCGGCCTCGATCTTGCGGTAGATGCTCCGGCGCTGCTCGGCGAGAAAAGCCTCCGAAGCTTGCGGCAGCCCGGCCAGGAACTGCCTGCGCGCCTCGAGCAGGCTTTGCCAGCGATGCCGGCAGAGTTCGCAGGGCCCGAGCAGCGACTCCTCCGGACCCAGCCCGTAGAGGAGCTCGATCAGCTCGTCCTCGCTCAAATGCTTGTGCATGCTTCTTCCCTCAATCAAATCGGTCGGAATTTCGCGATGTGCGCTCGATCCCGTACATGTCCTTTAACAACTCGCGCAGTTTCTTCAAGGCGCGAGCCATATGGGCTTTCACCGTGCCCAGGTCGAGCTGGAGGATCTCCGCGATCTCCTCCAGCCGCCGGTCCTCGTAATGTTTGAGCAGGAACACGGCGCGCTGGCGCGGCGAGAGCTGGCGGAGCGCCTCCCCCAGACGCCTCTCGATCTGGCGGGCAAAGAGTCGATCCTCGGCCGACGGCGCCCGATCGGGCGTCAGGGCCAGGATGAACTCCTCGTCGTCGGCGTTCGGCCGCCGCTTCCAGAACTTCCAGGCGCGCGACCGGAGCCGGTCCAGACAGGTATTGACGGCGATCCGCGTCAGCCACTTCGCCCGGTCTTCCACCGGGGGCGCCCCGGCGTTGCACAAGGCGCGGTAGGCTTTCAGGAACGAATCCTGCGTAGCGCTGTCGGCCTCGTCCCTGTCCTCGAGCAGGCGATAGCAAAGGTTGAAGATGCGCCGCTGCTCGGAGCGCATCCAGTGGTCGAATTCCTCCGCGCACTCAAGCTCAGCCACCCGCCCCGCCCATTCGCCGGCCACGGCGCCCATCACAATCACAGACGCTCATCGTCGAGAAGAGTTTACATCGCCAGGCCGCCACCCCGCCGGGGGCTTGCGTCG
>Ga0197142_1000828_pt1 | contig 29040 bp, 32 predicted proteins | sample GBS60_MetaG_FD_148614 | JGI IMG/M metagenome (GOLD analysis project Ga0197142, IMG submission 148614) | Sediment microbial communities from Great Boiling Springs, Gerlach, Nevada, United States - GBS 60_MetaG | ecosystem: Environmental > Aquatic > Thermal springs > Hot (42-90C) > Sediment... | reverse complement strand
CAGGAATTTGATCTCTCTCATCCTGTGGCCATTCTTTTTGGAGAAAATGGAAAAGGTAAAAGCAGTCTTCTCAATTCTATTGAATGGTGTTTGTTTGGTAAGGAATGTATAGGTGATAATACCAGCATAAGGGAGAGAATTAATTGGGAGGTTCAGAACAGAAATTCAGACTCTTGTTTGGTTGAGCTCGAGATGATAAAAGATGGTCTCTCTTTTTTAATAACAAGAAGACATATTGGCGGCCGGCGGCATTCCGAACTTTCTATTAAGATTGGTGATAGAACATTTGATAGAGAGGCAGCCGAGGGCAAATTGAAGGAGTTGATTAATAATTATTCATTTAAAGATTTTCTTTCTTCTGTGTATCAGCATCAGGAGATAATTAGATTTTTTGTTACTCAGGAGCCAAGGGACAGAAATGATGCAATAGATAGATTGCTGGGCCTTTCAGAGCACAGAAATATTACAGATGGGCTAACTGAAATAAAGAATAAAATTAGGGGAGACGAATTACAGAAGAAGATTAATGACTTGGTGCAACTAATAGGGGCAAAAATAGAAGTTTGGAGAAGTCAGATTAGGGAAAAGGAGAGATATCTAAAAGATAGGGGATTTAAAGAAGATGAGATTAGTGAGAGGGGAATTAAATTTTTTGCCGATACTGTAAAAGCAGATTTAAGTGACTTTTCTACAAGAATAAATCTCAATTTGTCTGAAGAGTTTAAAGCAGTAGATACTGATGACATACCGAAGTTCGCACAGTTAGCAAAAAAAGAAATAACAAGGCTCCGTTCCGAAATGCCAGATATTAAGAGACAAACTGAGGTACATCAGAAAATAAGTGAATTAGATAGGGATTTGAATGATTACAGAAATGTCCTAAGGAATCTCAAAAATAAAAAGGAATTGCTTGAGGAGTTCATTCAGACACACGGTACACTGCAGAATCTTGAAGAACAACTGAAGACAAAGGATATTCAGATTAGAGATAAAGAGAGAGAAAAGGAAAGGATTAATCTTCTTGGTACCATTATAGAAAAAGTAATCGGATATTTGAAATCAGACACAATATCTAATAGGAATATATGCCCTGTTTGTAAAAACGAAAAAGAGGACCTCTTGAAACACTTGGAGGGGGAGTACATCAAAGATTATAAAGATAAGTTGGAAGGGATAAATAGAGAACTGGAGACTGAACGGAGTGAGAGATTAAAGGTAGAGAATTTGATTTCAGAATATAAGAAAAGGGATGTAGAAAAAATAGAGAGTGAAAAAAGGTTTAAAGAGGTTTGCGAGAATATAAGAAAGAAGTGGGAAATCAGTGAAAGGGAAGACATAGAGAGGTGCTTAATTAACTTTTTGAATGAGAGTAGGAGTGAGGACGAGAGGATTAAGAAGTTAATAAATGAGAAACAGGAAGAATTAAATAGAATTGAGGGGAAGATTAGTGATCTACTTGAGATTTATGAGGTATTGAAATTAAAGATTAAACAGAAGAAGGCTGAAGAGATAAGGGAATCTGATGAGTGGAAAAAACTTCAAGATAAAGCGGATGAGTTCAAGGAGCTGGCAGGACAAATTAATGATATTGTATTAGCAATCCAGAGTGCATCTCAAGGTGTGGCCAGAGATAAATTAGATAAAGTGAAAGGAAAGGTAGATGAATACTTCAGGAAGATAACTAAACATCCTATGATTCAATTAAGCTTGAGAGTAGATGTGGATAATAGAACTAATAGAAATAGTTATAAATTCAGTGATCCAGAAGGACAGGATATTATTCCTGTTCTCAGTCAAGGAAACATGAATGCCCTTGCCCTTTCAATATTTCTTGCATTAGCAAGATCTGGGAATTCACCTTTTGGATTTTTAATGTTTGATGATCCGTCGCAAAGTCTTGGTAGTTCTGAAAAGAAGGAATTTGTTAATATTCTAAATGAAATAGCCGTTCAAAAAAATTTATTAATATCCACTATGGACAAGGAGTTTTTTGATTTACTGAATGAGTATTTAACAGTGCAGAGGATTATTTATAAATTTGATAAATGGACACCAGATCGAGGACCTCAGGTAAATTTAGGGATTTAGATGAGAGGAGAAGTATATTATAAACTTGTTGATATTCGTAATAGATACGGCGAGCAAGTTCTGGGGCAGATATGTCAGGACTTGCTCGCCATGTCTTTTGTTGAGATAGGTTGCAGGCCAGAAGGTATTTCAGTGTATAATATTGAAGGCGTAGATATAATTATTGATGATGAGAATTTCGGGAGATATGCTGTAGAAGTTAAAACCACCTCTGGTACTAAGGTCACTCTTGGTGAGAAGGACCATGATGGTTTGAAGAAATATTCTAACAATAACTATAGACCCCTTCTCGCCATTTTAAAAATTGAATTATTAAGAGACTGGATTTTTGTAGATGGAAACAGATTAAATGGGTCAGGTATTCTTTATGTTGATAGAATATATACCGATGCTCGTTATAAAGGCATAGCCGAGAAGATTAACAGAGCCTTTGAGAATTTATTAATTAGGCAATATCATGAGATACTTAATAGAGGCCAGAGTTATTTAAAAGAAAACTTAAGGGATGAGGGCATCAGATATTCGGTGGATAAAGGTAAAAGGTCAATTTCAGTTAGAAGGCATAAAGGGAAGAAGGACATCATTATAGAAGACAATTGTGTAAGAGCGTACTTCAAAGGAGAAATTTCTCCTTATGTTTTAATGATGGAGGAGGTGTTATGAAAGTTAAACATTCAGATGCTTCAAATCCTACACAAAACCAGAGAATTGCTAAAGCTCTAATGTCAGTTTTGGCAAAGATAAGAGATGAAATGCCCTATATGAGAAGGCTAAAGAGTAATGAGTACGGCAAGATGATTTTTTCAGAATATATTGAGGGATGGATATGTGATGCCTTCGATTTAGAGCGGAGTGAAAAGACAAATGAGCCCTTTGATGCCTATTCCAAGGATGGTAAAACAGTAGAAATTAAAGATGTTACTAAATCGGCACCTAAAATTGATAAATTCGAAGCCGACTTTCTTATTACAGTAAAACTTGATAAGAAAGATTTTTCAGTCGAAGAGGTTTGCGTTTTCCCCAAGAAAGTAGTCCAAAATCATGCTAAGACACCAAATTGGTTTAATGGTAAAGAAGCAAGGAAATATATAAAATATCAGAAAAAAGAAAAAATTAGATTGACACATTAATGAGTTATCCCAGGTATGCATTTCGGTATTTATCGCGTTTTACAGTTAGGAGGGGGTGCCATGAGGGGTATGCTGAGTATTCTGATTTTAATCTCTATTTTAATCTTTAACATGGGTTGTGCTGCCAGAGGCAAGTCTTTGCAGGTAGAGGGTTACCCGAAGTTCAGTCTTGAGACACTGAAGAGGAGCGAGTATCAGATCCTTGAGACAACCACTGGCAAGGGATGTGTGACGAGAGTTCTGGGCATAATTAAGATTTCTCGGCCTGATAGTTATTATGTGGAGCAAAGAAAGGCTACTGGTGCCGTTTCTATTTCTCTTTATGATTTATTTTTTGGCTGGCTCTTTGGTAAAAGTAGTTTAGACCAGGCATGAGAGATTGCCCTTTATACTGCCCTCGAATCTATTCCAGAGGCAGACTTTATATTGGAACCGAGGTATTATGATGAAGAATCAGGATTTCCTTTAATCTACAGCAGAGTTTGTTCAACTGTTAAAGGAAAGGCCATAAGGATAAGGCCTGATGTGATCAAAGGGCCTTAAGATGAATTTAAGGCATAAACTTTTATAATATCTTGAACCAGGAGTATGTTTGCACAAATCTCTGTTTTTGAGACCTTACGCTCTCTTTAAAATGCTTTTTCAATTCAATTTATTTTGGGACAGCTCTGATTACAAAATAGAATTTTTTCCTTGACATAATTCGCAAGTTTCATACAGGGAAGCTTCCGAGGCCTTTAAAAAGGGATATTGTCCTTCCATGAAACACAGAAAAGATAATCACTGTTACAGGGCCAAGGAGAGCAGGGAAGACCTACCTCTTGTTTCAACACATCCTTGAGCTTATAGAAAAAGGAATTCCAGCAGAGAAGATTCTTTACATTAACTTTGAGGATGAAAGGCTTAATTTCAAACTGAAAACCCTTGACCTCATCCTTCAAATCTTATAGAGAGCTTTATCCTGAGTTCTCTCTGGACAAATGTTATTTTTTCTTTGATGAGATTCAGAATATAAAAGGATGGGAGAGATTTATCAGAAGGATATACGATTCTATCAGTAAGAAGATATTTATTACAGGTTCAAATTCCCGATTGCTGGGTGAGGAGATAGCAACTTCTCTCAGGGGCAGGACGATAAGATTCGAAGTTTTTCCACTAATTTTTAGAGAGTTTATCAGATTCAAGAATTTTGACTTTGATCCCGAAAGGGATTTTTTCAGTTCTGAGAAAAAGGCGAGGCTAATGAAGAGAGAGATATCAGGTTTAAGGGAAGCCTGTAGATACTTTAACCTAAAGAAAGGCTATATAATTACATATGATAACAAAGGTGAAGTGAAAGAGAATGGTATCAATATATTGATATTTCCAGCTTATGAGCTTTTGTTAACTGCTGATTGGCTGACCTGATAAGCCGGGGTTAGCCCTTAAAGATTTATTATAGATAGATACAGCTGTCAATTCGGTTCTCTATACACCAGAGAACAATTTGAGCGATTTTAAAGGATTTTCTGATGCCTGATTGCATCAACCACCTTTGCTACCTTTACTGTCTCCTTTACATCATGAACCCTGACTATGTTTGCGCCATTAAATATGGCTACTGCTACGGCTCCAAGGGTTCCTTCAAGTCTCATTGAGGGCGGAACATCGCCGAGGATCTTTCCAATAAAGGCCTTTTTTGATGGGCCAACGAGAATCGGTTTTTCAAGATAGGTGAATTCATGAAGGTTTTTGATTATCTCGAGGTTGTGCTCATAGGTCTTTCCGAATCCAATTCCAGGGTCAATAATAATCAAGTCTTCTCTAATCCCTGCTTCAAGGGCTATCATTATGCCTTCTCTAAGATAATCCATTATCTCAGGTATAAGGGCTTCATAGCTCGGGTTAGTCTGCATGGTCTTTGGTGTGCCTTTAATGTGCATTATTACAACAGGGACTTTATATTCAGCCACTATCTTTTTCATCTCGGGGTCGAATCTTAAACCGCTTATGTCATTCACCATACTTGCTCCAGCATCAAGGGCCTGCCTTGCAACCCCTGATTTATATGTATCTATGGAGATGGGTATCTTGCTTTCCCTTCTAAGACGCTTGATTGCAGGGATTACCCTTCTCAATTCTTCTTCTTCAGAGACAGGATCAGAGCCAGGTCTTGTGGATTCACCGCCAATGTCTATTATGTCTGCTCCATCTTCTATGAGTTTAAGGGCATGCTCAACGGCCTTTTCAGGTTCATAGTAGAGTCCACCATCAGAGAATGAGTCTGGAGTGACATTTAATATACCCATTATATGGGTTCTTGAGGAAAGGTCAAGATCGAAGTTATGCCAGCAAAGCCTCATGCAGGCTGAAGGGCCTTTTCTTTAAAACCTTCAATAAGTCTGTCTATTTCAGCTCCATCAACAGTCTCTTTTTCAAGGAGAAGATTCACCAGGGCATCAAGTAATCCACGATTCCTTCTTATCAATTCCTTGGCATACTCATACTGCTCTGTCACGATTCTTTTTACCTCTGAATCTATCTCCTCTGCTGTCTTTTCTGAATAGTCCTTGTGTTTTGCAAGCTCCTTGCCAAGAAATATCTGTTCTTCCCTCTTGCCAAAGGTTAATGGTCCGAGTCTTTCTGACATGCCCCACTGGGTGACCATCTTCCTTGCGAGCTCTGTTGCCCTTTCGAGGTCATTGCCTGCACCTGTTGTCATGTGGCCAAGGGCTATCTCTTCAGCAGCCCTTCCACCAAGAAGGACAGATATGGTCTTGAGGAGATAATCCTTTGAATAGGTATAACGGTCATCAAGGGGAAGTTGCTGGGTGACGCCAAGGGCTCTTCCCCTTGGGATTATGCTGACCTTATGAATTGGATCTGTCCCTGGTGTAAGCTTTGCTACAAGGGCATGACCACCTTCATGATAGGCTGTATTCCTCTTTTCTTCTTCACTGATTATCATGCTCCTTCTCTCAACTCCCATAAGAACTTTGTCCTTTGCAGCCTCAAAATCTTCCATGTCTACAACGGTCTTTGATTTCCTTGCTGCAAGGAGGGCTGCCTCATTAACAAGATTTGCAAGGTCTGCACCTGAAAATCCAGGAGTTGCCCTTGCAATGACCTCAAGATTTACATTATCTGCAAGGGGTATATTCCTTGTGTGAACTTTCAGTATTTCAAGCCTTCCTTTTACATCTGGCTGAGGGACTACTATCTGTCTGTCGAATCTCCCTGGTCTAAGAAGGGCAGGGTCAAGGACATCGGGTCTGTTTGTTGCAGCAATAATTATCACACCCTCATTTGATTCGAAACCATCCATCTCTACAAGGAGCTGGTTCAGGGTCTGTTCCCTCTCATCATGACCACCTCCAAGACCTGCTCCTCTGTGCCTTCCAACGGCATCTATCTCATCTATAAATACAAGGCATGGTGCGTTCTTTTTTGCCTGGTCAAAGAGGTCCCTTACCCTTGAGGCTCCAACTCCAACAAACATCTCAACAAAGTCAGAACCAGAAATGGAGAAAAAGGGCACGCCTGCCTCTCCGGCAATTGCCTTAGCAAGAAGGGTCTTTCCTGTCCCAGGAGGTCCAACAAGGAGGACACCTTTGGGGATCTTTCCTCCAAGCTTTGAGAACTTCTGAGGGTCTTTAAGAAAGTCTATAATCTCCTGTACCTCTGCCTTTGCCTCATCAATGCCAGCAACATCATTGAAGGTAATCTTTACGGATTTGTCTGACACAAGTCTGACTCTTGCCTTTCCGAAACTCATTGCCCTGTTTCCACCCATCTGCATCTGCCTCATGAAGAATAGCCAGACCATTATAAGGAGAAGAATAGGACCAAAGGCATAGAAGGCATTTACATACCAGGGGGTCTGCTCAGGTGGCTTTGCAATAATCCTTACAGAATGGGCCTGAAGCTCCTTTACAAGGTCAGGATAGTTTGGTGTATATGTCTTGAATTTTGAGCCATCCTTAAGTTTTCCCGTGATGCTATTTTCCCTTATAACAACCTCTTCAACCTGTGAGGCCTGAACCTTTGAGAGAAAGTCCGAGAAGGATATCTCACTCTCAAGCCTTTCAGGCGTACTCACGATGTTAAAGAGAAGAAGCATCGTGAGGATTATCAGTAACCAGACAAATAAACTTTTTACCATAATTTTTTTATTTTAACATGCCTCCTTATAATTTCTCTACTAATGAATATGGTATGGCAAAGATTTTAAAGACTTCCATAATTTGTAACCTCTATGAATTTAAAAACTATAGGTCTCTTTTTCGAGAAGTTCTTTTTGAATGTTTATTAATCTTAATATACCTGTTTCAGCGAGTTTTATAAGATTATCAAGAACCTCCTTTTTAAAGGGTTTCCCTTCTGCTGTGCCCTGAACCTCTACAAACTCGCCACTACCTGTCATAACTACATTCATGTCAACCTCAGCGATAGAGTCTTCATCATAACAGAGGTCAAGCCTCGGGCTACCATTGACTATACCAACACTGACTGCTGCGAGATAATCCTTTACTGGATTTTTTTCTATAATGCCATTTTTAATCATATATCTGACAGCATCAACAAGGGCTATGTAGGCACCTGTAATTGAGGCCGTTCTTGTTCCACCATCTGCCTGTATAACATCGCAGTCGATCCAGAGGGTTCTCTCGCCGATTGCCTCGAGGTCTATTATTGCCCTGAGGGATCTGCCGATTAATCTCTGTATCTCGTGGGTTCTTCCACCAATCCTTCCCTGTGTGGATTCCCTGATTGTCCTTGTTGGCGTAGCCCTCGGGAGCATAGAGTATTCGGCTGTAAGCCATCCCTTTTTCTGGTCTTTCAGAAATGGGGGTACCTTCTCCTCTACCGAGGCAGTACATATAACCCTTGTATTGCCAAGCTCTATTAGTACAGACCCCTCAGCACTCTTTATAAATCCACGGGTTATCCTCACAGGCCTCAGCTCGTTGTCTTTTCTTCCGTCAGGTCTCATGCCATAACCTCCACGAGATTAATCTTTTCTATACTGTCTATCTTTTCTTCAAGGAACCTTTCTGCTACACTAAGGAATCTTTCTGGTGAATCTGTTACAAAGAAATGATTATCGGATTCTTCAGAATTATTTCTTAAACCATTGTCTTCAATGATCTTCTTTACTACTATGGCGGTCTCAACTGCTGAATCTATAAGCTGGACATCCTCTCCCATTACCTCTGATATAACAGGTTTAAGAAGGGGATAATGGGTACAGCCAAGTATCAGGGTATCTATGCCCTTTTCTTTTAATTCCTTTAAATATATTTCTGCCACAAGCTTTGTTACAGTTCCAGAAGTCCATCCCTCCTCTACAAGTGGAACAAAGAGTGGACAGGCCTTCGAAAAGACCTCAACAGAGCTGTCGATCTTTTTAATAGCTTCTGGATAAGCCCTGCTTTTTACTGTAGCCTCAGTGCCTATAATCCCGATCTTTTTATTCCTCGTAGCACTTAAGGCAGCCCTTGCACCTGGCTCAATAACACCTATTACAGGAATAGATGTCCTTTTCTTTATCTCTTCAATGCTCAAAGACGAAGCGGTATTACAGGCTATAATGAGTAGCTTTATACCTTTTGAGAGGAGAAATTCTGTATTCTCTATAGAATACCTTGTAACAGTCTCTTTTGACCTTATGCCATAAGGAACCCGTGCTGTATCACCAAGATAGATTATGCTTTCAGATGGAAGGACTTTCTTGACCTCTTTAAATACTGTTAGGCCTCCAACACCTGAGTCAAATATTCCTATAGCCTTGTTATTCATTTATACTCTCTGGCACACCTGTCCAAGATAAATCTTAAAGGGGCATGAGGCCAACTATTACTTACGCCATCCCTAAAAAGCACAAAAGGCGACTCCTTAATGTAACTTGTTAAATAACCTATCATGACCTTAATATACCTTACAAAGAACATTAATAACCTCATTATACCTTTAAAAATAAATCCTGTCGCTTCTTTTGTGTTTTTGAGGCCTTATGCCCTCTTTAAAATAACATTTTAATTTATTTTGGACAGCAATGACTCTGATAATTCTAACTCCCTACTCCCTAATCCCTTTTTTGGTGGAGGCGGCGGGAATCGAACCCGCGTCCAGAAGTTCTACACCCAGGCCTCTACATGCTTAGCCTGCATATTAAAGTTTCGGTCTCAGGGTTTGCCTGCAGGCAGGCACCTTGAGACCTACATCCCGTAGGTCTCGCCAGGCCTTACGGGATTCTCAGACCTGACCAGCCTGCTAATCCTCACCACTCCTGAGACGCAGGCAATCTCAGGGTAGTGTGCTGCTTTTAATTAAGCAGCGAGTGCCAGTTCGTTGTTGGCGTTTGTTTTTTTCCCATCTTTTTAGGTGGTGATGGGGCCACCGCATGCCACCTGAGCCTCGAAACCCCTGTCGAATCCATTCGCCCCCTCAACTATTATATGTGAAATCAGCTAAAGGGCTTTGCGCGTTCTGAGGGCCTTAGCAATCTCCCTCTTTGCCTCTCTCTCCTTTATGGTCTCACGCTTTTCAAAGAGCCTTTTGCCTCTTGCAAGCCCGATCTCGAGCTTTGCCCTGTTGTTTTTGAAATAGATCTTCAGGGGGACGATTGTGTAACCCCTCTGCTGGCTCTTTCCCCTGAGTTTCTCTATCTCTCTTCTGTGAAGAAGGAGTTTCCTTGTCCTCAGGGGCTCGTGATTCAAGATGTTTCCATGACTGTATGGACCTATATGGCAGTTCAGGAGAAAGGCCTCATTATTTTTTATTATAACATAACTATCCTTGAGATTTGCCTTTCCTTCGCGCAGGGCCTTGACCTCTGTGCCGAGGAGGCTTATGCCTGCCTCAAAGGTCTCCTCTATAAAGTAGTCATGATAGGCCTTTCTGTTTTCGCATACAACTTTCATATTTAAGAATACATTAAAAAAGATTAAATAATGAAGGGGTATATGTCTTATTGATGGATTCAATAAAAACATTTGATTTGACAATGTCCTGTGAGGGTGATATTCTATAATTAGAAAGTAGAGTAGGTCAGTCCTGTTTTAGGACTGAGATTATTAACCTTTAAAACCTCGAAAGGAGGTTTACAATGGTAACAAGAAAAGACATAGAATGGAGAAAATCCTGCGAGACAATTTACAGTGAACTGGAAGGTATGAAAGATAGACTTCTGCGGTTGATTGATAGTATTGAAAAGCAGGGCCCTGACCTCAAAGAGACTTTGAGGCCTGTTGTAAGACACCTGGATGAGATTGTTAATACCCTTGAGTGGAAGATGGATATATTCACAAAAGTCTGCCCCTTTGACTTCAGTGGTTACCATAAAGAGGCCCAGGGTGGCTCTTCGGTTCCGGTCTTCGAGATTACAGAAGAAACAGCACCTGGATATGTTGGTGGATGAGATATAAAATAAAATCAGGATTGATTCCTTGAGGGAGGCTGTCAGTGACAGCCTCTTTTTTATTTAATTTTTCCTCTCGCATAAATCCTTTTTCCCTTTTATTTTTACAATTCCTTCTTTGCCCTCTTCATCTGAGATTTCATATTCAAGACCCGTAAACCTGTTAAGGACCCAGAGGTTTGTGAGAAGATGTCTTGTAATCTCTGAGGTGGTAAATTCCGATACCCCTCCGGCAAGACCAAGATATATAATTATCTGGTCTGCAAGATGGGGGTCAAGGGCTCTGCCTGTTTCATAGTATCTTAAAAAGGATGTGCCTGCCTCCTCTCCAACCTTTTCTGCCTTTTTCCCTTTTTCTCCAAGGGCAGTAAATCCAGCAATGGAGTTTTCGAACTGAGCAGTAATGTGGATAAATGTACCTGGCCCCGGGGATTTTACAGAAAGGATCTCAATATCGATATCAGGTTTGGATGGCAGAGCATTACTGATGGTCTTAATAAATCCCTCCTTCTGCCTTTCAGCAATAGATAAAGGAAGATTTGCCACGCAGGATAGTCCTCTTATCTTCAGAAGTCTTCCCCTCTCAATAAGTTTTATGGTCTTGATGTTCCTGGCAGGTTCTATCTCTGCCCTTATGAGCCCTCCTCCTTTTGGATAGAATCCGAATTGCTCAATGGTTAAACTCACTTTGATGCCTAAGATTTTTAAAAACTCGCAGAAGACCTCCCTGACATAATGAAAGGATGGACTGAAGGGCACATGGGTACCTCCTTTAATTGTAATCGAACTTTTTTCCCCAGACAGGGCAAGGCACGGAAGCATTGTCTGGATTACAAGCATGGTTGAACCAGCAGTGCCAATGTCAAAGAAGAATTCACCTGGCTTAACCTCACCAGGCTCAAAGGTGAGTTCCATTGAGCCAGTGCTGGCTCCTTCAACCTTTGCACTTGAAAGGAGTTCCATGGCCTTAACACAAGCAAGATGCTGGGGCATAAGGCCTGGCTTTTTTCTGCCTTTTCTTATATTGAATATCCTGAAGGGTCTCTTAAGAAGACAGGAAAGGCTGAGGGAAGTCCTCAGGATCTGACCACCACCCTCGCCAAAAGAACCATCTATCTCTATAAGTTCAGACATCACACCTGTCCAGAATAAATCTTAAAAGGGGCATGAGGCCAACTATTACTTGCGCATTACAACTATTACTTGCGCCATTAGCAAAAAGCACAAAAGGCGACTCCTTCATGTAACTTGTTAAATAACCTCTCATGACCTTAATATACCTCTCAAATAAGTTGATAACCTCATTATACCCTAATAAAATAATCCTGTCGCTTCTTTTGTGTTTTTGAGGCCTTATGCCCCTTTTGAAAATACCATTTTAATTTATTTTGGACAGTTATATTCAGACATAAAGGCTAACTAATTCGTCTCAAGACATCTGGGATCAGGATGATCAAGTCTTTTATAAAAGATGTAACTTATGGCAGGGCATCCACCATGACATCTTGAATGGAGTTTGCACTGTTTTTTGGAGCAGATATTACCCTTGTATCTTTTAAAAAAATCAAGGGCAGGAGAATTCAAAATATCTTTTAGGCTGTCTTCAAAGATATTACCGAGTTTAAATTCCTTAAATCTAAAAAAGAGATAACAGGGATAAACGGAGCCATCTGGCATGATGGATATCTTTGCTGTGCCTGCAGGGCATCGATAGTCCCGATCTGATATAAAGCCTTCACAATAAACAGGCATAACATTTTTAAAACTCCTTTTGAGCTCGTTGAACTTCTGGAGATATTCATAAAAGGGCATCGAATCTCTTAATTCATCTGATGAGAGGATGTCCCTGTAGATTAAATAATAAGGGATGCCCTCTTTAATAAAAGATAGTGCCGTTTCAGGAAGGAATCTCACATTACTTACCACTGATTTAACAATAGGTCTTTTTGAAATAATATATCTTATAGTCTTTTCATCTGTTCCTCCATTAATGGAGATGCCCGCCTTTATCTGAGGAAATAACTCATTTATCCTCTCCAGTTGCTCAATAATGGAGCCATTTGTGCTCAGATATACGGAGTCAAAATTTTCACAGGCAATTCTGAGGACTTCAATTATATCTTCGTGAAGGAGAGGCTCACCACCAAGGATGTCAATTTCGTGGAAGCCGTAATTTTTAAGTATCAATGAGAGGCCTCTGAATTCATTACATGATAAATCATCCTTACCATCGATTCCCCTGTTAAAACAGAATTCACATCCCTGATTACACCTGAGGGTTAAGAAGAGCTGAACATACCTGTTATTCATGCTATAAACTCAAATGTTTAATTTTAACAGTTAGTTAGGATATGATACTAAACTGATATGGATAAAAAGAAGATTCTTAGCTGGTGCCTCTTTGATTTTGCCAATTCCAGTTATTCTGCCGTAATCGCCTCTGTTATATTTCCTGTTTATTATGCCACCAAAATAGTTGGAGATGCCTCAGGTCTTGGTGACCTCTGGTGGGGCAGGGCTGTATCACTGAGCATGCTTATTGTTGCATTATCCTCGCCCCTGCTTGGCGGGATAGCTGATTATTCAGGGATTAGAAAAAGGATGCTCTTTGTTTTCGTCCTTCTCTGTGTGATTAGTGTTGCCTCTTTTTCAGCCCTCAAAGAAGGTGATATCCTTAAAGGTTTCATACTCGTTGTAATTGCAAATATTGCCATGGAATGGAGTGTAATATTTTATAACTCCTTTCTTCCTCTAATAGCTCCCAGAGATTATCTCGGTCGGGTCTCCTCATGGGGATTCAGTACCGGTTATTTTGGTTCTATTGTTTCTCTTATAGCAGGACTCTATCTCGTCCAGAAGGGTTATTATGTCCTTACCTGGCTCTTTATTTCCTTCTTCTTTTTTATCTTTTCATTGCCTCTGTTCTTTACCATGCCAGGGGATGAAAAGAGGGAGTCTTTTCTCCACTCTGCGAGGAAAGGGATGAGGTATATAATTGAGAGTTTCAAGAACCTATGGAGGCAGAGACATATGAGATGGTTTCTCATTGCCTATTTTCTTTATATAGATGGCGTGAATACAGTTATTACTTTTTCAGGAATATATGCCTCTGTTACACTAGGGTTTGAAACAAAGGAGCTGATTATTCTTTTTATTATTGTTCAGTTCACGGCCCTTCTCGGTTCCTTTGCCTTTGCAAGGCTTACTGATATATGGGGACCTGGTAGGGTCATAGAGCTTTCCTTACTCTTATGGTCTACTGTATCCTATGGTGCTTTCTTTGTGGATTCAAAGAAGGGATTTCTACTCATTGCCGCTCTGGCAGGGATTGGCCTTGGAACAATTCAGGCATCTTCAAGGGCCTATTTTTCACGATTTATTCCTCATGGTAAAGAATCAGAATATTTCGGGGTCTATTCCATGGTTGGTAAAAGTTCTGCAATTCTGGGCCCGGTTCTGTTTGGTGTAATCTCGAGCCTTACAGGCAGTCAGAGATATGCCATACTGGCAGTCCTCTTATTTTTTTTCTCAGGTCTTATATTAATACACAGATCTGTCAAGGATAAATCTTAAAAGGGCATGAGGCCAACTATTACTTACGCCATCCCTAAAAAGCACAAAAGGCGACTCCTTAATGTAACTTGTTAAATAACCTATCATGACCTTAATATACCTCTCAGAAGCTCGAATAACCTCATTCTACATTTAAAAATAAATTCTGTCGCTTCTTTTGTGTTTTTGAGGCCTTATGCCATCTTTAAAATACCATTTTAATTTATTTTGGATAGCTATGATTAATGCAGAGACTCCATAAGCTTTAAGAGATGCTCGATCTTCTTTTTAAAGAAAAATGTCTCTGGATCCTTGGGATATCTTATTAGCTTTTCTCTTTCAAGAATCATTTCCCTTGTAATCCTGTAATTTTTAATTACATTTAATATATCCTGAAAGTCCTCTTCTGTACCTCTGGTGAGTTTTGTGAATATAAAATCTAAAGGATCGAGTATCTTAAGAATAAGATGGTCACTTTCATAGACCTTTTTTGCTCTATCCCGGTATCCTTCAGGTAGTGGCACTATTCCCCATCCGCTGATATTTTCTCCTATATTAAAATTGATCCCTTCCTTTCTTAAGGCTGTAACAAGGATGTTATAGGTTTCTTCGTCACAATGGATTTCACCATCAATATCGATTGTATATCTTGGGTGACCGTAAAAACTCATGGCAAGTCCACCTATAATGATCAGCTCAATCTTCTTGTTTATCCTGTTAAGGATTTCTTCAATTTTTTCTATATACTCTTTAACATAGTCCTTCATAGATAAGCCCTTTTAAGAAGGCCCTTCTCATCTTTTTATAGACATCAAATTTTACCCTGTAAGGTGAGATGGTTTTTTTATTTCTATTGTAGAATTCAATAAGGGCAGAATTTTCAGGGAGGATCCACTTAAAGGCAAGGTACCAGCTTAATGCATCAATAAGGGCCTCCTTGACTTTTGGATTATGGATAAATCTTTCAGCAACCCTTACAGCCTCTGGATTAAAAATAAACTCAATCCATAATGACTTTAACAATCTTTCGTCAAAGAGGATCTGTTCAAAGTCCGTTATCTCTGTTTGAGAGATAGATGAAATATACCGCCACTTCATAACATATTTTAGCAGATAGTATTTGTTAAAAAGTTTTGCAACAGTTTTTTTGAGGTCTTATTAAAAAATTAAATCCTTCAAAACTTGACAATTGCCTTTCCTTATGATATTAATTTAAGTAACAGATTCCATAATCCTTAACTCTTGCAAATTTAGAAAGGAGGTCTTTATGGGTTCAAAAAAGGACGGGACAATAGGTGAACTTTTAACAGAAAGGGGAGTGTCGAGAAGGGACTTTATTAAGTTCTGCACTGCCATGGCAGCAGCCTTAGCTCTTCCGTCAAGTTTTGTTCCTAAGATCGTTGAGGCCCTTGAGAAAAAGAGGAGACCAACAGTCGTGTGGCTTGAATTTCAGGACTGTGCTGGTGATACAGAGTCCTTCCTCAGGGCTTCGAAGCCAACTGTTGCCGAGATCGTTCTTGATATCCTGAGCGTTGATTATCACGAAACCATTATGGCTCCCTCTGGAAAGGGTGCTGAGAAATCCCTCATGGATGTGGTAAAGAATCAGAAGGGACAGTATATTGCAATTGTTGAGGGCGCAATTCCTACAAAGGATGACGGAGTCTATTGCTGTGTTGGAGGAAGGACAGCCTTGAGCATTGCAAGGGAGGTCTGTGGCAATGCCTTTGCAACAATAGCCGTTGGCTCCTGTGCATCCTGGGGTGGTATTCCATCAGCAAATCCTAATCCAACAGGTGCAGTGAGTGTAAAAAAGGCAGTGCCAGGGGCAAAGGTTATAAATCTGCCAGGATGCCCCATGAATGTGGAAAACCTTACAGCAACTGTTGTGCACTTTTTAACCTTCGGTACATTTCCAGCAACAGACAGTCATGGAAGACCCTATTTTGCCCATGGAAAAAGGATTCATGACAATTGTGAGAGAAGGGCCCATTTTGATGCTGGTCAGTTTGTAAGACAGTGGGGTGATGAAGGTCACAGGCTTGGATGGTGTCTCTATGAGATGGGATGCAAGGGACCCGAGGCATATTTTAATTGTCCATCCATTAGATGGAATGAAGGCACATCCTGGCCAGTCCAGGCAGGTCATGGGTGTATCGGATGTGCGGCAGACCATAACTGGGATAAGCTCTCGCCATTCTATCAGAGGCTTCCAAAGGTTCCTGGCTTTGGTATTGAGGCTACTGCTGATAAGATCGGCACAGGTATTGCGGTTGCTACAGCTGCAGGTATTGCAGCCCATGCAATTGTAAAAGCTGTTAAAGGTGATAAAAAGGAGGAGTAACTCCTCCTATTGTAATTAAAGGAGGTAAAAAACTATGGCAAAGATAGCAATTGATCCTATTACAAGAATCGAAGGTCACTTGAGAATCGAGGCAAAGGTTGAAGGAGGCAGGGTTGTTGATGCCTGGTCCTCAAGTACCATGTTCAGGGGTATTGAGATTATCCTTAAAGGAAGGGATCCACGGGAGGCCTGGCTATTCACCCAGCGAATATGAGGCGTTTGAACCACGGTTCACGCAACCGCCTCGGTGAGAGCGGTCGAAAATGCCCTTGGAATTACAATACCTGATAATGCAAGGATTATAAGAAATCTTATATCAGGTATTCAGTATGTTCAGGACCATGTAATACACTTTTATCATCTCCATGCCCTTGACTGGGTTGATGTGGTTAGTGCCCTGAAGGCAGATCCGCAGAAGACCTCCCAGCTTGCCCAGTCTATCTCTGACTGGCCAAAGTCATCAGCTGATTACTTTAAAGGTGTTCAGCAGAAACTGAAGGCCTTTGTAGAATCAGGTCAGCTCGGAATATTTGCAAATGCCTACTGGGGTCACCCCGCTTACAAACTTCCACCAGAGGCAAATCTTATGGCTGTTGCTCATTATCTTGAGGCCCTTGACTGGCAGAGGGATGTCATAAGGATGCAGGCCCTTCTTGGGGCAAAGAATCCTCATGCCCAGACCTATCTTGTAGGGGGTATGTCTATTCCTGTTGATCCTAATAGCCAGAATGCCCTGAATGCTGGTAGCATTGCCTTTATGCTTGATCTTGCCAAAAAGGCCCATGAATTTGTGGAAAAGGTCTATATACCTGACCTTCTTGCAGTTGCCTCTTTCTACAAAGAATGGGCAAAATACGGTGCTGGAGTTGGAAACTACCTTTCCTATGGTCAGTTCCCTCTTGATAATGAGAGCAACACATCAAATACCTACTTCCCGAGGGGGATAATAAAGAACAAGGACCTTTCAAAGGTCTATCCTGTTGACCATACAAAGATAACAGAGTATGTAACCCACTCATGGTACGAATATCCTGATGGAGACGGTAAATCAAGGCACCCCTGGGATGGTGTTACAGAGCCCAAATATACAGGTCCAAAGCCACCTTATGAATTTCTTAATACTGATGGTAAATACAGCTGGCTAAAGGCACCGAGATACGAGGACATGCCCATGGAAGTAGGTCCCCTTGCAAGGATGCTCGTTGCCTATGCTTCAGGACACAAGAGGGTAAAGGAAGTTATCGATGGTGTTCTCAAACACCTTGGTGTAGGACCATCAGCATTGTTTTCGACCCTTGGAAGGGTGGCTGCAAGGGGAGTCGAAACCCTCATTACAGCAGAGATGCTTCCTGTCTGGATAAATGAGCTTGCTGAGAATATGAAAAAAGGAGACCTCAAGATTCACAATGGAGAAAAATGGGATCCAAAAACCTGGCCTAAGGAGGCTCAAGGATACGGATTCTACGAGGCACCAAGGGGAGCCCTTGGCCACTGGGTGAAGATTAAGGATGGAAAGATTGTGAACTACCAGTGCGTCGTCCCGAGCACCTGGAATGGTTCACCAAGGGATGCAAAGGGTCAGAGAGGACCTTATGAGGCAAGCCTTATTGGAACACCTGTCCATGATCCAGAAAGACCTGTTGAGATCCTGAGAACAGTCCATTCCTTTGATCCTTGCATGGCCTGTGCTGTCCATGTTGTTGACCCAGATGGAAGAGAGATAACAAGAATCAGGATAGTTTAAAGGAGGGGCAAAGGCCCCTCCTGAAAAAAGGAGGTCAAGATGCTTAAAAGGGTTTATGTATGGGAATTTCCTGTAAGATTGACCCACTGGATAAATTTTATATCAATAATAATGCTCATTATTACAGGTTACTATATAGGGAATCCCTTTATGCATGCTTATAGTGCAGACCAGTACATCATGGGCTGGATGAGGTTTCTCCACTTCACCTTTGCCTATTTATTTACATGTAGCTTTATTATCAGGATCTATTGGGCCTTCGCAGGTAACCCCTATGCGAGCTGGAAGGTCTTTAATCCCTTTTCTGCTGAAAAAATAAGAGACCTTGTTGAGATATCTAAATTCTATCTGCTCTTAAGAAAAGATGTGCCTCCAGCCCTTAAGAAGGCAGGACATACAGCCTGTGCAACCTATGTATACCTTGCCCTTTTTATACTCTTTATAATCCAGATACTCACAGGTTTTGCCCTCTATTCCCAGAGCCATGTTGGTGGACTCTGGAAGGTCCTTGGTGGCTGGTTACTTTTGATATTTGTTGATAACACCCTGAGGCTCTATCACCATCTGATTATGTGGTTAATAATTGCCTTCGTCCTTGCCCATGTTTACATAAGCTGGTTTGTTGAGCGGGCAGAAAGAAGTGGACTTATCAGCTCCATGTTCAGTGGATATAAGGTGATAGAGGATTGAGTCCTGAGATACTCCTCCTCGGAATAGGCAACATCCTGCTCAGGGATGAGGGCGTTGGTGTCCATGCCGTAAATACGATAAATGAGAGATATACCTTTGAACCAGAAATAGATATTATTGATGGTGGGACAAAGGGCCTTGACTTATTGCCTCTATTTGAGGGCAGGAAAAGGGTTCTCATAGTAGATGCTGTAGACTGGAGTAATAAGCCAGGGTCAATCTCCATCCTCAGAAATGGGGAGATACCTGCACGGCTCCATTCAAAACTTTCTGTTCATCATATCGGTCTTGGTGAGGTTCTCCTTGCAGCCCAGATGCTCAACATTATGCCTGAGGAGATATGCCTTGTGGGAATCCAGCCATTAAGCCTTGACACAGGGATTGATATGACGCCTGAGGTAAGCTCAAAAATGGATGAGCTCATCAGGGTTGTTATTGATATTTTAAAGGATTGGGGTGTAAAATGCCTTAAGAGGTAGGTAATAAGTATGTGCCTTGCGGTACCATCAAAGATAATAAGTAAAGAAGACCTTATGGCTGTTGTAGATTCTCAGGGTACAAGGCTCAAGGTGAGCCTGCTACTTCTTCCTGAAGAGGTAGAGGTCGGTGACTATGTCCTCGTTCATGCAGGCTTTGCAATCCAGAAGGTCCAGAGGAATTTAGCAGAGGATGCCCTTAGATTTGTTGAGGAAATAAAAGAGAAGCTCGCACAGGGATTCGAAGAATAATTATCTCCTTTCCCCAAATATAGCAGTCCCTATCCTTATAATAGTAGCCCCCTCCTCAATAGCCACCTCAAAATCTCCTGACATGCCCATGGAGAGGTCTTTAAGGATAAATCCTCTTGAATTTGCCTCTTCAAGGAGTTCCCTGAGTTTTCTGAAATAAGGTCTTGCATCTTCAGGATTGGTTGAATATGGTGGTATGGTCATGAGTCCTCTTACATTGATATTTTTTAAAGCACTGCATTTTTCAAGGAGTTCAAAGAGCCTTTCGGGTTCTATGCCGTGCTTTGTCTCTTCATGGGAAAGTTTTACCTCTATAAGGACATCCTGAATCTTTCCAGCCTTTTTGGCCTCCTTGTCTATCTCCTGAGCAAGCTCAATAGAATCTACGGAATGAATCATATCAAAGAGCCTTACAGCATATTTCACCTTATTCCTCTGCATAGGCCCTATCATGTGCCAGGATATCTTTAAATCAGGAGTTATTTTCATTATTTCAGGTATCTTCTGTCGTGCCTCCTGAACCCTGTTCTCTCCAAATATTCTTAGTCCTGCCTCTATTGCTTCCATGACCCTTTCAGGAGGTACTGTCTTTGTTACTGCCACAAGCATTATATCCTGAGGTTCTCTTCCCACCCTTAAGGCTGAGCGGGATATCCTTTTGAAGACCTGTGATATATTTTCTATGAGAGACACTCTTCCCTCCTTCATTCAATAAAAGACCATGGTAAAACTTCATCCACAGGTTTTCGTCTGAATATATAAAATTCTGGTTTTATATTTCTTATGTTACAGGCCTTCTGCCAGTCCTCTGTGGATAACATCTCCTCAAGGACTTCCGAGACCTTCCTTGAGCCAAGGGAGAAGAGGCCCTGCATATAGGCATATTTTGGGATCTCGTGAAAGACCTTGATGGTTTCCTCTCCTCTAAAGGCCCTTTTAATGATATTCAATCTCTTTTTCACATTCTCAGGTCTTTCCATGGGATACCGTTCAAAGGGTGTGTGGGGTTTTGGAACAAAGATACTTATACTGAGGGATATGAAGCCCCTTCTCGAGAGAACCCTTATCTTCTTTACGAGTTCAACAATAGCCATTGCATCATCGTCTGTCTCATCAGGCAGTCCCACCATGAAATAAAGCTTCAGGATTTCAATTCCGTATTTAAAAAGGAGTTCTGCTGTGGAAAGGATGTCTTCTTCTTCGATATTTTTATTAACAAGTCTGCGGAGCCTTCCGGAACCAGCCTCTGGTGCTATGGATACACTTTTTTTGCCCTTAAGGAGCCCTATTATCTCGGCAGTCTTTGGAGATGCCCTGAGGGATGTTATGGAGAGCTCTACACCTTCAACCTGAAGAAGCTCCTTTATGTATCTATAGTCTGTAAGAGATGAGCCGATAATTCCGAACCTTCTGGCAGGAGAATTTCTTATCTCCTCTAATACACTTTCCAGCCCTCTTGTCCTTAATGGTATAAAATTTCCTGTAAGGCAGAAATGGCATCTCCAGGGGCATCCCCTCATGACTTCTAAAAGATGCATATCAGAAAACTCTGTTTCAGGTGTAAGGATTGAGAACCTGACTCCATTATTTAAATCCTTTAAATGAGCCCTTTTTATTTTTTCTGGAAAGCCCTCTTGAGAGGTTCTTTTAAGAATTCTTCCTTCGTTGTCATATTCAATATCATACATTGTCGGAATGTAAAAACCTTCCTTAAGCTTAAGGATATTGAAGAGTCTTTTTTTGTCCCTTCCTGTTTCTTTAAGGGCCTCGATAAATTCAGGTATCAATACCTCTCCATCACCGAGCATCACTATATCAAAGAATTGAGCTACTGGTTCAGGATTTGAGCTCAGGGCAATGCCGCCCCCAACAATAAGGGGATGCCTCTCTGTCCTGTCTCTGTTTTTAAGAGGAATATGAGCAAGCTTTAAGATCTTCATTATATTTGGATAGTCATTTTCGAAGGATACACTGAAGGCAAGGACATCAAATTCAGTCAGGGCCCTCATAGACTCATAAGAATAAAGGGCCTGATTCTTTCTCAGACATTCTTCTAAATCCTCGCTATCAGGCAGAAAAGTCCTTTCCGCAAGGCTATCATCTCTTGCATTTATTAGACCATAGATTCCCTGAAATCCAAGATTCGACATGCCTATATAATAGGTATTTGGATAAATAAGGCATATAGAGATCTTTCCACCCGGATTTTTGTAAACAGTGCCTTTCTCTGTGGAGAGGCGAGATTTTATATTTTCCCGTAAAGACATCTAATTTAGGGGGATTTTCAGCAACTGTTACTTTCGCCACCCATGGTATATCTATCAAAAAAAGGCTTGAGCCTCTTATATGTTGCCTCAAGGGCTTCTGGTATCACCCTTGTCTCATCAAATACAGCCATAAAGCTTGCATCTCCTGCCCATCGGGGAACGATCTGAACATGGAGATGGGCCTCTATACCAGCACCTGCCACCTTTCCGAGATTAATCCCTACATTAAACCCATCGGGAAGGAAGGCCTTTTTAAGGCACTGGATAGAGAACCTTGTGAGGTTCATTATCTCGAGAAGTTCTTCATTATTGAGACCATTAAGGTCATGGACATGTCTGAAAGGTACTACCATGAGGTGGCCATTGTTATAAGGATACCTGTTCATTATTACATAGGCGAGGTCTGATCTCAGAAGGATAAAGTTTTTTTCATCACGATTTTCCTGAGGCATTTCACAGAATATACAGCCTTCAGGTTTTTTTGAAAGGATATATTCCATCCTCCAGGGTGCCCATAGTACCTTCATGATAAATTATAACATACACATGTTTAAGACAATTGAAGTGACAGCCTAAGCTTTCAACCTTTTTAATAATTTCAAGACAAGCTGGGCATCCTGCCAGGTTAGCTTTTTGTCTTTCGGGTTTCTCAATAGATAGGCGGGATGGAAGGTCGGAACAACAGGAATCTTTTGATAATAATAGACCTTACCTCTCCAGAGGCTTATCCCTTCTTTTTTCCTATGTTGATTCAAAAAAAGCAGTGACCTTGTAGCCACTCCACCGAGGGTCATGATAACAGAAGGTCTTATGACCTCTATCTGCCTGTAAAGAAAGGGTATGCAGGTTCTTATCTCGTCCTCTTCAGGTTCTCTATTCATAGGAGGTCTGCATTTGACAACATTTGTGATATAAAGAGACTCCCTTTTAAATCCCATCTTTTCAATTAGCCTTGTTAGGAGCTGTCCCGCATCACCAACAAAGGGCCTTCCCTGTTTGTCTTCTTCTTCACCAGGTGCCTCACCAATAAACATTAAAGGAGTGTCAAAATTTCCCTCGCCAAATACGATATTTGTCCTCTGAAGGGAGAGCTTGCACCTTTTACAGTCACCTATTTCTTCTCTTAATTCATTAAGAAGGGTGTTTTTAGGGTTAAGAGATGATTGGTGGCGAAAGTAACAGTTGAGGTCAAATCTCGGGATATATTCAAAGCCAAGCTCCTGAAGAAACCTTGCCCCTTTAATTAAGGTGTCAATGTACTTATAGCGGAGGTAATTGTTGTTATTCATGGTTCCTGACCTATTGTTCCTCCCCAGCTCAGTTTTGTCCTCAATATCTCAAAGTAGTTTCTCTCTGGTGGTATAACAAGGGAGGTCTTGAAAGGAGCCTTTGTAATTATTATAGAATCTCCCTTTGTTAAATTAAATCCGACCTGACCGTCAAGGGTAAGAAAGACATCCTGACTTTCTGATTTAAGCCTTACCTCTATCCTTGAATCCCCTGGAAGAACAATGGGCCTGTTAGTGAGGGTATGGGGACAGATTGGTGTGAGGACCATGCATTCAAGGGTAGGGTATATTATTGGTCCACCGGCTGATAGATTATAGGCCGTTGAACCCGTGGGTGTTGAGACTATAAGGCCATCTGCCTTGAAAAGGGTCACAAAATGGCCATCTATTAGAGTTTCAAGATCAATAATCCTCGCAAGGGCACCTTTGTTTATCACTACATCATTAAGAACATGATATGTCCCTATTATCTTTTCACCTCTTAAAACCTCTGACCTGAGCATGAGCCTTTTTTCAATAAAGAATTCTCCCTTTAATATCTTTTCTATAGATTCCCTCAATTCCCTTTTTGATACCTCTGTTAGAAATCCAAGGGTCCCGAGATTTACACCGAGAATAGGAACTTCTTTTTTTCCAATAAGACGGGCAACACTCAGAAGTGTGCCGTCTCCACCAAGGACTATAATAAGCTCTGACCTTTCAGGAATCTCCTCTGGTGGTAAGCCCTGAAGCCCTATCTTCTGAGCAGCGTCTTTGTCAAGATAAAAATTAAGGTTAAAGGACTTAATAGTGGCGAGAAGTTCTTTTAATATCTCAAGGGCTTCAGGCCTTCCTTTTTTGGATATTATCCCAATAGATCTTATCGAGCCCTTCAATGGATATCTCTCTTTCATCTTTCTCCTTTATTTTAATATACACCTTTATGGCATCTTCTGGTACCTTACCGAGTTTCTCGGCCCATTCAATAGCTGTTATGCCTTTTTCAAGGTAATCCCATATCCATTCCTCTTCTTCAATATTGGCAATCCTGTAGAGGTCTATATGGTGGAATAGAAGCTCTTTACCTCCTTCATTTTTTGTTTTATATTCTGCACCAAGAATAAAACTTGCACTTCCTACCTCCCTTCCCTCAAGGCCAAGGGCCTCTGCAATGCCTTTGACAAATACGGTCTTTCCTGCTCCAAGGTCACCAAAGAGACAGACCAGAGCCCTGCCTTCTTTCTTAAATAGTGTACCAAGGTTTTTACCAAGCTCAAAAGTCTCTCTTTCTGATTTACTTAATATAACAATCCTTTTCTCAGACATCTCTTGTTGTATTTTACAAAAAAAAGCCCTTTAATTACCTTTTGTATTTTTACCTGCACCTCCGAGGTGCAGGTTTTTACTTAAAGTGGTTTTTGAGTTTTTAAAGACAACAAATTGAATTTCCTTAAAAAAAATACTTGACAATTTGCATATTTTTTGGTAAGGATAAATTATGCCAATAAAATTTGGTCTCGGTAAGAGACGGGTTCTTGGTCTTGACATAGGTTCGAGTCTTATTAAAGCTGTGGAGCTCAAAGAACACAAGACAGGTTATGAGCTCCAGTATTATGATTCCTTCCCACTTCCTCATGATGTAATAGTTGATGGGGCTATTATGGATTCTATCAGACTTTCTGAAACACTTAAGGAATTCATTTCCCAGAAAAAGATAAAAACCAAAGATGTTGCTATTTCTCTGGCAGGACATTCATCTGTTATGGTTAAAAGGATACCCCTTCCCGAGATGTCAGAAGAGGAATTAAGTGAGTCAATAAGATTTGAGGCAGAACAGTATATTCCTTTCCCCATTGATGAGGTAAGTCTCGATTTCCAGATCCTTGGACCAAGGCCAGAAGCAGGTCAGATGGATGTAATAATTGTTGCAGCAAAGAAGGATGTGATGAATGAATATATTAGTGTTTTAAAAGATGCTGGTCTTAATCCTGTTGTTGTAGATGTAGCAGCCTTTGCACTTAGTAACATGTACGAACTAAATTATGAGATTGAGCCTAATAAGGTTGTTGCTCTCTTTAATATAGGTGCAAGCACTTTGAATATGTGTATTGTTATGGGTGGACTTCCGGTGCTTGCAAGGGATAGTTCTGCCGGTAGCAATATTATTACTGAGGCCCTTCAGAGGGAATTTCATCTAAGTTATGACGATGCAGAACTTCTCAAAAAAGGTGCTACACTGCAGACCGTAAGTCTTGAGGAAGCAGAACCTGTTATAATCTCTGCTGCTGATGAGATATTTGAGGAGGTTGCGAGGTCAATTGAATATTATAGAAGTCAGGGTGGAGAAGAGGTTCAAGAGATTATCCTCAGTGGTGGATGTGCCCTTATAAGGAATTTCAGTCAGGCCCTTTCAGACAGGCTGGGTCTTGAGGTAAGGATAGCAGAGCCTTTCAGGAATATCAGGATACCAAAGAAGTTCGATCCTTTTATGATAGAGGAGATAGGTCCTCTTGCTGCTATTGCTGTTGGCCTTGCTATAAGGAGGCCCGACGATAGATGATAAGGATAAACCTTCTTCCGACAGCCAAAAAAAGAAAGAAGAAACCCAAGCCAATACCAGCCTTTGTGATTGTTGGTGTAATGTTAAGCCTTTTTGTTGCCATTGGTGTGGCCTATGGGATGTTCTTTCTTAAGTCGAGGATATCAGCCCTCGAGGCAGAGAAGAAGAATAATGAAAAAGAGATATCAGAACTGAATAAGAAATTAAAGGATATAGAGAATTTTGAAAAACTCAATCAGTCCTTCAAACAGAGGAAAGAGATAATAGAAAAACTCAGGAAAGACCAATCCTTTCCAGTGAAGATTCTTAATGAGATTGGCATGACCCTGCCACCCGGCGTCTGGCTTACGAACATGAGTTCAGGAGGGAATAGCATCTCTGTTGAGGGTTACGGCTATACCAATGATGATGTTGTGGCCTATGTTGATAATCTTAAGAAATCTCAACTATTTACAGATGTTTATCTCCATGAGACAAAACTCAGCAATATAGAGAAGGTTTCAGTATATCAGTTTAAGATATCTTTTAAGGTGAGGGGATAAAATGGCAAAAAGGATTGACCTTAATACCCTTCCAAAGCCAGCTAGATTGGCTATTATGATAGGTCTGCCTTTTGTGATAGCTGTTGTCTCCTTCTTCTTGCTTATAAATCCAAAGATAAAGGTAATGAATAAACTTGAAGCTGAAATAAATAAGCAGAGGGCAGAGATAGCTGATAAGAGAGCGAAGGCAGAAAGACTTGACCTGCTTATAAAAGAGAATGAGCTTCTCAAAAAGAGACTAGCAGAACTTCTTGAGCAACTTCCTGAAGAGAAAGAAGTATCGAGCCTTTTGAGGGAGGTCTCGCAGTTTGGTCAGAACGCTGGCCTTGAGATAACCCTCTGGAAGCCTACTGAAAAAAAGACCCACCCAAGCAACATTGTCTATGAGATACCGGTAACAATTGAGGCCATTGGAACATTCAAGAATTTTGGGAGCTTTCTTAACAAGGTTGCCTTTATGAAGAGGATTGTTAATGTTCCTGATATGAAACTCACTTTCCAGAAACAGAAGGAAGAAGCTGAGCTTAAGATTGCCTTTCATGTAGTAACCTATTCTGCGATTCCTGAAGGGGAGGCCCAGAAAGGTCCTCAGAAACCAGGGGCGAAAAAATGAGATTAATTGCCATTGTATTAAGCCTTGCAGTTATATTAACTACAGTGCCAGCCTGTAAGAAGAAGGCTCCTGCTCCACCACCAAAGGCTCAGAAGGTTCAGAAGGAGGAGGTAAAGCCAGAAGAAGAAAAGACCGTTGAAGAGGTCATTGCCTTTAACCCTCCTCAAAGAGATCCTTTTTCATCACTGGTTCTTAAGGCAAGGCAGGAAGAGGCAAAAAGGCCAAAGGGCATGCATCCCCTTGAGAGTTATTCAGTAAATGAATTTAAATTAATAGCTATTGTCTGGAACAGGGCTGAAAGGTATGCAATGGTTACAACGCCAGATGGAAAGGCCTATACTATAAAGGAAGGGATGACCGTTGGGATTCATAATGGCAAGGTGCTGAAGATAGATCCAAAGGTCGTACTTATTAGAGAGTTTATTAAGGACTATAAGGGAGTTGTAAGACCCAGGGATTATACCCTAAAACTTAGGGAGGAGGAATAAATGAATAAAAGACTTTCCTTTATTTTAATAGCATATCTGCTCATCTGGACTGGTTGTGCCACAAAGGGTCAGGTGAAGCCTGTAGAAGAGCCACCTGCAATAAAGGCACTAAATATAAATGACTACAGTCTTAGCATAGAGGTTAGCGGGCCTTTTACTTATACCATTTACAGGTCAAGTGATGACCCCTTCAAGCTAATTGTAGAGCTTTATGATGTGTTGCCTGGTATCCTTACTCCTTCTGAAAAGATAGTCTCTGATAAAGAGGGTATCTCTGAGGTGATTCCAATAACTATGAATGGAAGGGGTATGAAGCTCGAGATACTCCTTCAGGCACCATTAAAAGAAGAGGCAGAATTCAAAGACAATCTCCTTCTTGTGAGGTTTATTGAAGAGGTTCCTCAGGTTGCTGAGACGCTGCCTCTTGCAGAACCAGAAAAGGTAGAGATACTGCCTCTTGAGGAGAAGGCAGAAGTGGCCGTTATTACCCCTTCTCAGATACCTCCTGAAGAAGGGCAGAAGGAGGTACCTGTAGAGGAAAAGGAAGTGAGCGAACCAGTCCTTTCACCTGCAAAGACCGTTGAGAATATAAGCCTTTCAAAAAAGAATGGTATTGTTGAGGTTGAGATTCTTGCAGATGGAGAACTAAAGCCCCATGTCTTCCCCCTTGACAAAAGGATTGTTATTGATATTCCTGATACAGTCTCTATGGCAAGGGCTCCAGAGCCAGTGAGACCAATAAAGGCTATAAGGATTGGAAAACATCCTGACAAGACAAGGATAGTCCTTGACCTTGAAGAGAAGACCTCCTATGAGGTGAAGGCAAGGGATAACAGGATGGTTGTTTCTCTACTTTCTACCCCAGAATTGGTGGCGAAAGTAACAGAAGAGGCGAAGGTGGCAAAGGCAGAGGCGCCTCAGGAGGAGGCACCTCCAGAGGTAAAGGCTGAAGCCAAAGAAGAGATAAAGACTTCTCAGGTACCCAAGGTAGAGGAGAGACTTGTATTTAAGGAGATTCCTCCTCAAGGTACGAAATATAAGGGCAAAAAGATATCCCTTGATTTTCAGGATGCAGACCTTACAGCTATTTTGAGGCTCATAGGAGATGTGAGTGGATACAATGTGGTGATTCATCCTGATGTAAAGGGAAAGATTACCCTTAAACTTCTAAATGTCCCCTGGGATCAGGCCCTTGACCTTATTCTCAAGACCCATGGCCTTGACGCAGTCACAGAAGGCAATGTCATGAGAATAGCACCTCACGCTGTCCTTGCAAAGGAGTATGAAGAAAAGGCAAAGGCAGCAGAGGCAGGCCTAAAGGCAGAGCCCCTTGTCACAAGGGTTTACAGTGTGAATTTTGCAGACCCAAAGGATGTGGAAGGGTTCTTAAAGGACTCAAAGGCCCTTTCACCAAGGGGTAGTATAAGCATAGATGCAAGGACAAATTCTTTAATAATAAAGGATGTGGCGTCTGCCTTCGCTGAGATAGAGAAACTCCTCAAGACTGTTGACAGGCCAACACCTCAGGTTTTAATAGATGCAAGGATAGTAGAGGTAAATAGCAGTTTTGTGAAAGAACTCGGTATCCAATGGGGTGTAAACTGGTTATCACCAAATACCCTTTTAA
>Ga0197142_1000826_pt1 | contig 29078 bp, 25 predicted proteins | sample GBS60_MetaG_FD_148614 | JGI IMG/M metagenome (GOLD analysis project Ga0197142, IMG submission 148614) | Sediment microbial communities from Great Boiling Springs, Gerlach, Nevada, United States - GBS 60_MetaG | ecosystem: Environmental > Aquatic > Thermal springs > Hot (42-90C) > Sediment... | reverse complement strand
GGCAACCCTTCAATTGGCAAATCAAGGGTTTAAGGTATATATGGTGGAGTCCTCTCCTTCCATAGGTGGAAGGATGGCGCAACTCGACAAGACCTTTCCCACAAATGATTGTGCCATGTGTATCCTGTCTCCTAAACTTGTGGAGGTGGGAAGGCATAAGGACGTGGAATTGATGACCATGTCCCGTGTGGTGGACGTAAGTGGAGAACCTGGGAATCTTACTGTCCAAATAGAACGAAGGCCAAGATATGTTGACCCAAATAAGTGCGTTGCATGTGGTGTTTGTGCTGAGAAGTGTCCTGTAAAGATCCCCGATGAATTTAACGGAAAACTCGTCTATAGAAAAGCTGCCTACCTTATGTATCCCCAGGCAGTACCTTTAAAATATGCAATTGATGAGGCCAATTGTATTTACATAAACAGAAAGAAATGCGGTGCCTGTGAAAAGAAGTGTCCTGCAAAGGCCATTAATTTCAACGACAAAAAGGAGATAATTACTGTAAAAGCAGGGGCTTTATTGTTGGCACCTGGGTTTAAGCCCTTTGACCCCAAAGAGATACCAAACTACGGATACGGAACAACACCTGATATCGTCACATCTTTGGAATTTGAAAGGATATTAAGTGCTTCTGGGCCTTTTCAAGGGCATCTGGTAAGGCCTTCTGATCACAAAGAGCCCCAAAAGATTGCTTGGATCCAGTGTGTGGGTTCAAGGGATATTAATAGAGCTAAACACAGTTACTGCTCTTCTGTGTGCTGCATGTATGCCATTAAGCAAGCCATAATAGCCAAGGAGCATGCGCCCTATGATCTGGATACTGCCATATTTTTCATGGATATGAGGACCCACGGTAAGGGTTACGAACAATGCTACAATGATTCCAAAGAGCGCCATAAAGTGAGGTTCATAAGGGCAAGGATACACAGTCTTCTTCCCAACAGGAAGGAAGGCGGAGTGATGATCCACTATGCAGATGATGAAGGAAATCTGCACGAAGAACCCTTTGATATGGCTGTACTAAGTATAGGTTTGGAGGTGGATCCTGAGGTAGCGGACTTGGCAAATAGGCTTGGGATACGGCTATCAGAGGGTGGATTTTGTGATACCCAGACCTTTGAACCCGTTTCCACCAGCAGGCCCGGTGTGTTTGTGTGTGGCGCTTTTCAAGGTCCAAAGGACATTCCACAGTCTGTGATAGAGGCAGGTGCTGCAGCTCAGGCTGCAGGAGCAATTATTTCAACTGAAAGAAACACCCTTATCAAAGAGGTCTTAGTCCCCAAAGAAAGGGACATCAGGGGAGAAAGACCAAAGGTGGGCGTGTTTGTATGTTCCTGCGGAATAAACATAGGTGGTGTTGTGGATGTAAAGGAGGTGTCAGAGTATGCCAAGACCCTTCCCTTTGTTACCTATTCAACGGTGAATCTCTATTCTTGCTCTCAGGATACCCAAAACCTGATTACCAAGACCATTGAGGAGGAGGGCCTAAATAGGATTGTAGTGGCAGCTTGTTCTCCTAAGACCCACGAGCCCCTGTTCCAGGAGACCATGGCAGCTGCAGGTCTGAACAAATATTTGATGGAATTTGTAAACATAAGAAACCACGATTCATGGGTGCACAAGGACGATCCCAAGGCTGCAACAGAAAAGGCAAAAGACTTGGTAAGAATGGCGGTGAGCAAGGTCTTGCTTTTAGAGCCCTCTCAAGAATTGGAGCTCCCCTTGAATCAAAGGGCTTTGATCATAGGAGGGGGCCTTACGGGATTAAACGCTGCCATAAAATTCTCTGAAAGCGGCTTCCAATGCACCCTGGTGGAGAGGGAAGAGAGGCTGGGAGGAAATGCCAATTTCCTTTTCAAGACCCACGGTGGCGAAGAAGTGGAGAAAAAGCTTTTGGAGATAATAGATAGGGTCCAAAAAGATCCCAAGATAGAGGTCTTAACAGGAGCAGAGATCAAAGAGGTGGAAGGTTATGTTGGTAATTTTAAGACCAAGGTGATGACAAATGGTTCCTTAAAGACTGTTGAGCACGGGGTTACAGTAATAGCAACGGGAGCCCATGAATTGCAGCCGAAAGAGTATTTATATGGAGTTAATCCAAATGTTATTACAGGCCTTACACTCGATATGTATATGAAAAACAAAATTGACTATATCAAGGGTCTAAAACAAGTTGTATTTATACAATGTGTTGGTTCCCGTGAACCTGAGCGACCCTATTGTTCAAGGGTATGTTGTACCCATACTGTTCTTTCAGCCATTCACCTAAAGGAGATGAACCCTGATATTGATATCTTTGTATTGTATAGAGACCTTAGAACATATGGAGAGAGGGAAATTCTTTACAAAGAAGCAAGGGAAAAGGGAGTACTTTTTATAAGATATGACCTTGAGCGAAAACCCGTTGTAGAAGAAAAGGACGGAAAACTGGTTGTAAGTGTGATAGATCATGTACTCCAAAAAGAGATTATGTTAAATCCCGATCTTCTTGTGTTGCAGCCTGCGATTGTGCCGGGAGATGTGAAGGATATATCCAAGTTCTACAAGGTGCCTGTGGATGAGTATGGCTTCTTTGTAGAAGCCCACGTAAAGCTTGCTCCGTCTTCATTTGCCACTGAAGGAGTTTTTCTCGCAGGGTTGGCACATTACCCAAAACCCATTGATGAGTCAATTGCCCAAGCAGGAGCTGCAGTTGCAAATGCAGTGTCATTGCTTTCTAAAGGAAAGGTGTATGCATCGGGAGTTGTTGCTGAAGTTGATGTTACTGCATGCTCGGCATGTGGGGTGTGTGTGGCAGTTTGTCCTTATAATGCACCATCCCTTGTGGAAGATCCAAAGTTGGGTATGAAGGCAAAGGTGAATCCCTTTTTGTGCAAAGGCTGTGGGCTTTGCAATGCCTCATGTAGATCCAATGCAATACATCTTAAGGGCTATAAAGATGCCCAAGTACTTGCAATGATCCAGGAATTTGTGTAAGGGAGTCAACTGCCCAGGTATTTTCCTGGGCAGTTGATTTATTACCAACACTAAATGGCAAGTAGATAACCCGGTACTGTCAAGAATTTTGTGTAAATTCTCCTTTGGTCAGTTTCATGAAAGAGGGTAGATTCTTGCCCACTTTTCTAACGGGTTTTGTATGCCAGTTCATTGCCATCTTGATACAGATGAAGGCCAACAATGTATAGCAGGAGATCTATTTAGCGACTATCTCCATGGACTTTGTCCTGCGCTTAAACTCCTCCCAAACACCTGACCGATGAGGGAATCTCCTTCTCCCACCTGGCTTTGAACTGCTCAAAGAACTCCAGTGCTTTTTTCCTTGAAGAGGCGTAGAATATGGAGCGCAGTTCATCAGCTATGGTCTTTTTCAACTTTTTGGGAACCTTGGCCAGAATATTACGGGTCACGTGCACCTGGCAGTGCTGTACCTACCCCACTTCTCCAATCCTTTTGAGCGTAAATCGCCTACTGTAAAAACCATTGCGGTGGTTCCTCTCATCCTCACAACTCTAATAACCCAACTTCATGCTTAAAAAAATTTTTTTGAATAATATGAACCAGTTTCAAGGTGGAGGCCTTACATTTGGACACTACTCTGTAAGCGAGACGGGCGAGAAAGGCGAGACATGCAAAAGAGATCAACAGCCCATCCTACTACCTTCGAAGAATTAGATAGCTCCATGTGCTCGGGCCTTTCCTTCCTTTTGTAATGTGCCATCAAGGACCATAGGTTTAAAGGATCTTCTTGATTGTTTTGCCTGGGCGATGGGGGAGTTTTAAGGCATCGTAGATTTGGATATGGAAGGGTTCGGGTTTAGAAGATTTGCGTGTGGGACCCTGCGTGTGCACATAGGGAAAGCTTGCCATAAGACTATATCATTGCCGGGCGAATTTTTAGCATTTTGGCACTACAAACAATTTTCCCACAACCTCTGTCAGTAAGTGCTTGAAATCATTAGACCCAAAATTCCACAACCCCAAAATTACCCCAATTTTGGGAGTTTTAGCATGAAGTTGGGTTAAGGAGTGAGCCTTCAACAAGGGTATGATAATCTATTTTTCCGTAGATTTAGGTTTAAGAAGGTATAGATCAGTAATAGATGTTGCCCGTGAGCTTTTTTATGCCTTTGTATGATTAAAGATCATCACACCCCATAGGCCTCTAAAAGAGAAGCAAAAGTCTTATCCCAAGAAAAATTCTCTTGGACCTTTTTGTGCAAATAATTCCTTAACTCAGGGTTAACAAGATGGCAGGCCTTTACAATATTATTTGTAAGACTTTCTGGTGTTTTTTCTCGAGCCAGGATTTCTTTTATTATCTGAGTCTCCAGGCCCAAGTCGAAGGCACAAACAGGTAGGCCACTAGCCTGAGCCTCCAAAAAGCTAAGGCCGAAAGTTTCAAAGGAACTTGCACTAACAAATAAGTCTGAGCTTGCATACAATTTGGCCAGGTCTTCTCTAACACCTAAGTAGGGTAAGTGGGTGAGGTTGGACAGTTTATTTTGATAGATCTTTATCAGGAACTCCAATGGCCCTTTTCCCACAATAAAGAGGTGATACTTGGTGGGATCAAGCCTTTGAAAGGCCTCCAATAGGAGTTTAATTCCTTTCTCTGGACTAAGTCTTCCAACGTAAAGTAGTAAAAATTTTTGTGGTGGTATACCAAAAGATTTTTTTAAGTTAATATCCATTTTGTAAGGATTAAAAAGCTTAACATCCACACCTAAAGGTGCTCGCATAATTTGTTTAAAACCAAGCTGTTTTAATTCTTCTTGGTACCTTGTGGATGGAACCAATAATAGATCAGCTTTTTTAAGACATTTCTCCAATAAAAAATTTAAGATCTTTTTCTTTAATATCTTAGGTAATTGTAATAGCTCGATCTCCCTTAAAACATCAGAGTGATAAAAAGCAGCAAGAAAAAAATTGCTCTTTTTTAGAAAATAAAAGATGTAATAAGTACCTCCTAATTCAAGGATGTCTGGCTTTTCTAAATGAATAATATTTTCTATGTCTTTTAGATCTAAAAAATACCTATATCCACCCAACAGTATAAGGGAAGGCAATTCATAAAATGTAGAGTTTCTTACTTTATACTTTTTGTACACCTTGCCTGGAATTACCACTACGTGGTCAATTTTTTTCTCAGATAACCATTTAACTTTTTCATTTATGTAAGTCTTTATACCGCCACTATATTTGTGATAGTAGATTGTTATGTCCATAATCTTCATACTTCTTACCCTCAAATCCTAAAAGAATATTTAAATAGCTTAGATAAGTTTCTTTTAGGTCCAAAGATCTGGCATAACTAACCGCCTCTTTTGCCATTTGCTCCCTGAGGGAAGGGGAGCTTATTAGTAGATCTAATTTAGCAACAAATTCATCAGTGGTGTGGGCAGTAAAGCCATTAACTCCTTCTTTTATGTGTTCAGGAGAAGCTCCCTTAGAACTCACTATCACCGGCAGACCAGAGGCCATGGCCTCCAAGGTCACAAGCCCGTAGGTTTCTGTGCCCGAGGGGAACAAGAAAATATCTGCACTGGCATATGCCTTGGAAAGTTCTATTCCACTAAGATATCCCACCAGATACACATTTTCTGGCTTGGCCCTTTCCAATTCAGCCCTATAAGGGCCATCTCCCACCATGATAAAGGTATCATTGGGAAACACCTTGGCACACTGTATAAAGATATCAATGTTTTTTTCTTTGGAAACCCTTCCAACATATAAAATTTTATGATTTTTTGTTTGAATTGAAAAATTTTTTTCAAAGAATTTTTCTTCTCTGTGGATAGGGTTGAAGAGTTGGGTATCAACACCTCTTTTAAAAATTCTAATTTTATCAATCTTTACTCCAAGCTCCATGAGTACTTTGGCATATTTCAGTGATGGAACATAGGTAATATCAGATAAATTGCATAAAATTGAAATTGCTTTGTAAAGTAAATTCTTGAGGCTTTCACTTTGAGTATAGTTGTAGACATACATGGGAATATCTGTATGAAAGGCAAATGTGAGATTAAGATTGAGAACTTTAGCTACCATAAAGGCCATCAACCCAAGTGGACCAGGAGTTGCAACATGCACATGAGTATAGTTCTTTAAAATATCTAATAATTCAATTAGAGATGGAAACCTAAGTTTATATTCATGATAAAAAGGCATTGGGAATTCTTTCATAGACCTAAGTGTTATAACTTTTTCTTGGATCTCATTTTTACCCATTGTTATAATATCTATCGGTAATTTATGGATAGATGCCAGCTTATTTATAGTTTTTGAGCTACCCGCAACTCCATTGATTTCAAAATAGGTGTCCGTTACGTAGGCCAACCTTCTATTTATTTTACCGTCAGCTCCTATTTTTCTTAACAAGTCTCGAGCATTATCCTCTTCTTTTTTTTGTCGGCTAACAAAATATAGAGGGATAAAATGTGCTAAGGATGAAAGAACAAATTCACCAAATGTAGTTGTTGAAAATTGAGTTAAAAGCCTGTCAAAGGCAACAAAGGGAACATTATTCAAAATATCTTTTAACATGAGATGCCTTGGTTTTTCAGAGTCTAATAAAACTTTCATAAATGACCCTTCTGATACATTATCTTCTTCCATAAAAACAAAGTCAAGAAAAGGTCTTATATTTCCATTTATGGCATTGGATTTCTTGAAGAAACTGTAACACACCCCGCCTACCGTATTCATAAGTCTTTCATATCCCAAATCCTGACTTGCTATTGAGGTTGTACCGTTTTTCAAGGCAGAGAGAAACTCTTCCTTGGTGCTTGCAAGGGCTTGTGTCCAAGTTCTACCCATATCCACACCACCGTGATCATCGGTGCCTGCTGTAGAGCCTATGAACTCTCGTGTCCTCAAAGATGGGATGTTGTGTTTTTCTTCAAGCTCCATTATTTTTTCCCATCCATAGTAATATTTTGCCAATTTTGCCTCCAAATTCTTTAAATTTTCACCTCTTGTGCCGTTTATTATCTCCCAATTGTCGAACAAAAGCACAAACTTTTCAACTAAGCTCTTTGTTATCTTTGTGTCCTCTACACTATAAAGTGGGTGAGCCAAAGAGTGTGCAATGGCTTTATCTTTGAGATACTTTATAAACTCGTATACGTTTTCTTTAAGTTTTATAAGATCTTTGTGTAACTCCTCATCTATACCATAGACAAGAACGTGAACTTTTGCATTTTCATATGGAAATTTCACAGTGTATTCACAGCTTATAAAAACATCAGGCATGTTAGCTATCTCAAGAACACCGTCTATTGTATTGTGATCGGTTATGGTTATATAGTCCATTCCTCGTTCCTTTAATTTTTTGTATATTACCTTTGGTTCTGTATGACTTTCTTGACAACCCAAAATCATACTTAACCAACCCGCTGGCTGGTTAGATGCCTTTGAATGAAGATGTAAATCTGCCTTTGCTAAGTAAGTCATTGTAATTTAAAAACCTCCTTTCTTTTTTAAATTTATTTAATAACTTTTCCCATATTTTAATTTTTTTTGTGTCTTTAAAGTCTGCCATATGTAGGCATAACCTTAGTATCTTGGCTTGTGAATAAAGTTTATATAAAAGGGAACAACTAATTAAACTAAGGTGAGAGAATATATACCTATTGCTAAACGTGAGTGCTGGTGCCCATATTCTATGGTTTTTTCTGAGCTCTTTTACGGCATTTTTGTAAGCTATGCCCCAAAAACCGAAGGAATAAAGTATTTTTTCCAACCATTTATTCCCAATCCAAGCAGGAGGGACAAATACATTTGCCTTGAGCCCAACAAGTTCAAAGAGAGTGACTGCAGCATCTATCCTTTGGTAAGTCTCTTCTAAACTCGTTCCTCCAAATTCTCCTTCTCTGTAAGTGGAAAGGATATGAATTAATTTTGGCTTTCCCCAGTGTGAATAACCGTGTAAAAGTATCTCTTGACCAAGACTTTTCAAAAATTCTATAAATTTCACATGTCTGTTAATGGCATAATTATTCTGAAAATTCGGTATTAATAATATAGAATATTTGGCTATACCTACTTTCCCTAAAAACTCCACAGCTTCAAACACCTTTTCCCGATGGAAAGGTGATACATCATGTATTTCCACTAATCCTACCTTCATGGCTACAATTTTTAATCAAGAATTATTAGTAATTTATTAGTCTTGCATAAATTTTTTTTGTTTATTTCTTTTGTGAACTGTTAGAAAATTTTAAGAATTTCTTTAGTCTTGGTTAATGATAGTAAGTCCCCAGTTAGAAATTTTGGATAATAGTTACTTTATATATGAAGTTCTTAAACTTTGAAATGTCCTTTAAGATGACAAGTATAACTCACGTATATCTCTAAGCAAGACAAAGGTTTTTTATTATTGGACCAAAATTATAAGAAATCCCATTCTATAAAATGCTTTTTAAATTTTTGATAACCCAGCACTAAGCTTTGGTGATAGCCATTTTCTAATCTCCCTTAATTATTTGGTTTTTCCTGATGCCCCAAATGCCCCAAATTGGTAATATCCATTAACGGCAACAGAAAAGTTTAAATGAGCAAAAAACATCTATTTTAAGGCCTTTGAATAGGTTATCTGCTATATACCTTCGTTATGGAGTGGAAGTTTTCCCTTGAGGGTGGATTCATGTTTATCCAAAAACCTTCCCTAAGGGTTGCTCATTCTGCAAATCATATGTTTCTTGTCCCCTTTGATTCTACACAGGGTTTTTTAAACCCATTTTTTACTAAGCCTTAGAGGTTTAAAGCAAAGCCTCCTATCTTGTATTGTTGCTTTTGGCTTGTGTTCCCAATAAAATATAAAAAAACCAGACGAGGATATTACATGTCTTTTTCAATTAAAGGGAAAAACATTTTGGTGGGTGTGTGCGGAGGGATTGCTGCCTACAAAGTAGTAGAGCTTGTAAGGCTCCTTACGAAGGCAGAAGCTAATGTGGAGGTGATCCTTACACAAAACGGTGCCAGGTTTGTTGGCCCACTCACCTTTGAGGCCATAACTCAAAACCCAACTCATATAAGTATGTTCGAGGGTAAGAAAAGTCCTTTTGAACACATAACCCTTGGGCAAGGCGCAGATCTCCTTGTTATAGCTCCTGCCACTGCCAATATCATAGCCAAGATAGCCCATGGCATGGCAGATGACCTTTTGAGCACCACAGTGGTAGCCGCTACTTGCCCTGTGCTTTTGTGTCCATCAATGAACGTGAAGATGTATGAAAATCCTATAGTTCAAAAAAATTTGGGCAAATTAGAGTCTTTGGGTTATCACATCTTATACCCAGAAGCTGGTTTTCTTGCATGTGGCGCAGAAGGAAAGGGCAGACTCCCAGAACCAGTTGAGATCTTTAAAGAAATTGAAGATATTTTAACACCAAAGGATTTAAGAGGCCTTAGGATTTTGATTACTGCAGGCCCCACAAGGGAATACCTGGATCCTGTGAGATTTATAACAAATCCCTCATCTGGAAAGATGGGATACACAATTGCCTGGGCAGCAAAAAAAAGGGGAGCAGAGGTGATATTGGTCTCCGGGCCTTCCTATGTTACACCACCGCCAAAGGTAAAGGTATTCAATGTAACATCTGCCCTTGAGATGAGAGAAATTGCTCTAAGGGAGGCACAAAATTGCCATGTGGTAATCAAGGCTGCAGCAGTTTCTGATTTTAGGCCCAAGACCTTTGAAAGGCATAAGATAAAGAAAGAATCGGGGGTCTCCTTTATTGAATTAGTAGAAAATCCTGATATCTTAAAGGAGCTGGGAGAATTAAAGCGGTCTAAATCAATGGTCCTTGTGGGATTTGCTGCAGAAACCCAGGACCTGGTTTTAAATGCTAAAAAAAAGCTTATCTCCAAAAATTTGGACATGATAGTGGCAAACGATATAAGCTCGGATAAGACTGGATTTGAGGTGGATACAAACCAAGTTAAGATTTTATATGCAGATGGAAACATAGAAGAAACCCCATTACTTTCCAAGGAGGAGATTGGGCATCTCATCTTAGATAGAGTAAGGAATCTGTGTGAAAGGATTTTAAGTTGGAAGGTGGAGAGATAAAGAAACATACCTTGGCTTGGATTAAATTGGAGGAAGAACTGGGAGTTGATATAATCCCTATACACCAAAGCCCCCTTACAGTGGAATCTTTAAGGCAAAAGATAGCACACTGTAAATCATGCTCCCTTTACAAGACGAGGAAGAATGTGGTGTTTGGAGAAGGGAATATCCCTGCAATTCTTATGTTTGTGGGAGGGGCACCCGGTGAAGAGGAAGATCAGTCGGCAAGACCTTTTGTGGGTGCCTCTGGGAACCTATTGGACAAGATGATCGTGGCAATGGGGCTTCAACGTAAGGAATGCTATGTCTCCAATGTTGTAAAGTGTAGGCCCCCAAACAACAGGGATCCAAATGCCTTGGAGATCAGTAGTTGCTTTGGTTACATAAGGAATGAAATTAAACTGGTAAGCCCTCAAATAATCTGTACCTTGGGTAGGATAGCCACAAAGACACTTTTGGGTCTAAGGGAAAAAGAGAGCTTTTTCTCTGTGAGGGGGAAATGGCACACATTTTGGGGTATCCCCCTTATGCCCACATATCACCCAAGCTATCTTATCAGGAATCCAGATAAAAAAAGGGAGGCTTGGGAAGACTTAAAACAGATCATGAAAAAACTTGGTCTAAAAAGGGATGAAAATGTTTAAGAAACTTGTTCTTTTTGCTTTATTGTACTTAATAGGTCACTGGGGAGTAGGCCTTTGTGCCAATGAGGCTGTTATTGTAAGGCTTGAGGGCCCGATAAACCCAGGAAGTGCTTCTTTTATAAAAAGGGCTATTGATTGGGCCCATGAAAAAAAGGCAGAGGTTATCATAATAGAAATAGACACCCCTGGAGGTCTGGCCACCTCTATGAAATCCATTGTAAAAGATATTATGAATTCAAAGATCCCTGTGGTTAGCTATGTGTCTCCTAAAGGAGCAGGTGCTGCCTCTGCTGGTGTTTTGGTCACCATTGCAGCCCATATAGCTGCAATGGCACCTGGGACCAATATTGGAGCAGCCCATCCTGTAAATGTAAGCGGTAAAGACATGGACAAGACCATGACAGAAAAGGTTGTAAACGACATGGTCTCCTATGGCAGGTCCATTGCAAAGGAGAGGGGTAGAAATGAAGAATGGGTTGAAAAGGCCATAAGACAAAGTGCCAGCATTACTGCTGATACTGCCTTGAAAGAGCAGGTGGTGGAACTTGTGGCAGAAGACATAGATACCCTTTTGACTGCCATACATCAAAGAAAGGTAAACATCAAAGGAGAGACCATAAGGTTAAATACCCAGGATTGTGAAAAGGTGTACTACGAACCCTCCTGGAGGGACAAGATCCTAATAACCCTAAGTGATCCAAATATTGCCTATATCCTCATGATGATAGGCCTTGCTGGTATATACTTTGAACTATCCCATCCTGGGAGTATCTTCCCAGGAGTGATAGGAGGGATAAGTTTGATCTTGGCCTTTTACTCCTTTCAGACCTTGCCTGTGAATTATGCAGGCCTTTTACTTATAATTTTGGCTGTGATATTTTTTATCCTGGAGGTAAAAGTACAAAGCTATGGAATACTATCATTAGGGGGCTTGATCTCCCTTGTGCTTGGGTCTATCATGCTCTTTGAAGAACTGAGGGTATCTTTGAAACTCTTAATCCCAACGGCCTTGAGCATAGGTGGATTTTTTGTGATCGTAGCAGGTCTTGCAGCAAAGGCAATGTGGAAGAAACCCCTTACTGGCAAGGAGGGCCTTTTGGGAGAAATAGGTGTTGCCAAAGGGCCAATTGATAAATATGGGAAGGTATTTGTACATGGTGAATATTGGAATGCAGTTTCTGATGAACCCATAGCAGATGGCGAGAGGATAAAGGTAGTTGATATGAATGGACTATTATTAAAAGTAAGAAAGGAGTAAAAGATGCTTTTTTATGTTCTTCCCATCGTCATACTTTTTATTATGTTCCTTTCTGCTGCACTCAAAATTTTAAATGAATATGAAAGGGGTGTGGTTTTTAGGTTGGGTCGTGTTATAGCAACTAAAGGCCCTGGTCTTGTAATTATTATACCAGTTATAGATAGGTTGGTAAAAATAAGTTTGAGGCTTGTTACAATGGATGTCCCTCCTCAGGATGTAATTACAAGGGACAATGTTTCTGTTAAGGTGAACGCAGTTGTATATTTCAGGGTTGTGGATCCTATAAAGGCTGTGATTGAGGTGGAAAACTATTTGTTTGCCACATCTCAGTTGGCTCAGACCACTTTAAGGAGTGTATGTGGGCAGGTGGAACTGGATGAGTTACTTGCAGAGCGAGACAAAATAAACTCTCACTTACAAGAGCTTTTAGATAGTCATACAGATCCGTGGGGTATTAAGGTCACCACAGTTGAAGTAAAACATATTGACTTACCCCAGGAGATGCAAAGGGCAATGGCTAAACAGGCTGAGGCAGAGAGGGAAAGAAGGGCAAAAGTCATCAATGCAGAAGGAGAGCTCCAAGCTGCTACAAAATTGGCTGAGGCAGCAAGCATTATACAGAAATATCCAGAGGCATTACAACTAAGGTATCTACAGACCTTAAGGGAAATCTCATCGGAAGGGAGTACCAATACCATTTTTCCACTACCAATTGAACTTTTAAAGGCATTTTCAAAATAAAATCATTGAAGGAGGAAAGACTGGATGACCCAAGAAGAAATAAATCAAACACAGCAAACTGAAGAACTTAAACTCCCCGATAAACCCCTTGAAAAGATGACTGCTCCTGAGCTCAGGGAATTTGCAAAGAAGATCCCTGGTGTTGAAGGTGTACATGCCATGAAAAAGGAACAACTAATCTCCATCATCAAAAAGCATTTTGGTATCCAAGACACCAAAGAAAGCCCAAAGGATGAGATTAAGAGGCTCAAGGCCAAGATAAGAGAGCTTAGAAAGCAAAAGGAAGAGGCCTTAGGCTCAGGGGAGACAAGGAAGGCCAAGCTTTTGAGAAGAAGGATTTCTTTGCTTAAAAAACGCACAAGAAGGCTTGCCAAGGGCTAATATAGTTTATGGTGGCTGCTGTTATTGTGGCAGGTGGAATTGGCAAAAGGATGTCAATTCCCCTGCCAAAACAATTTTTAGAAATCAAAGGCAAACCACTTATATTTTATACCATAAGGGCCTTCCAAGTATCAGAGGTAATACAAGAGATCTGCCTTGTGGTGCCAGCTAATATGGAGGATAAGGAGGAGCATATTAAAAAGGTCCTAAAGGATCTTGATAATTTTAAGCCTAAAAAACTTAGATATATCATAGATGGAGGCTCAACCAGACAAGAATCTGTGTGGAACGGACTTTGTGCGTTGGTATCAAAACCCAAGTATGTTGCTATCCACGACGCCTCAAGACCTTTGGTAACACCAGCCCTCATAGAGAAGGTTGCAAGAGCAGCCCAACGATACGGCGCTGCAGTACCAGTAATACCCGTGAGAGATACCATCAAGAGGATTAATGAAGGGAAGGTTATAGCCACCCTTGGCAAAGAGGGCCTTGCTATAGTGCAAACACCCCAGGTGTTTCTATATGAGGCAATCTTGGAAGCCCACCATTTTGCAATGAAAAAGGGAATCAAGGACGCTCCAGATGATGCCTATCTCCTTGAGCTTGCAGGCAAGGACATATTTTTAGTGGAAGGGGAGGAATGGAACCTCAAGCTAACCTTTGCCTCAGATCTACCTATTATTGAGACCCTTCTTTCAAAGGCTTGCCATGAAAAAGATTAAGATAGGGACCCGAAAGAGCAAGCTGGCCCTTGCCCAAACCCAATTGGTAATAGAGGAAATCTTAAGGCATTACCCAGGTGTGGAAGTGGAAGTGGTAAAAATTACCACCTCTGGAGATAAGATCTTGGATTCTCCCCTTTCGAGTGTTGGGGGAAAGGGTTTGTTTGTGAAGGAGATAGAAGAGGCACTTTTAAAAAAACAAATTCACCTTGCGGTGCATAGCATGAAGGATCTCCCCCATCAACTTCCCGATGGCTTGACCCTTGTTGCCTTTCCTAAGAGAGAAGATCCCAGGGATGCCATGGTGGGACAAAGTGCTTGGGACATTCATACCATACCAAAGGGTGCCAAGGTGGGTACAAGTAGTCTTAGGAGGGCGTTACAGCTTCGGTTTTTAAGGCCAGATTTGCAAATACTACCCATAAGGGGCAATGTGGATACAAGATTAAGGAAATTATATTCTGAAGGACTTTCTGCAATAATATTGGCCATGGCAGGCACAAAGAGATTGGGTATTCATATCCCAAATCTAATTCCCATTCCTTTTGAACTTATGGTTCCAGCAATTGGGCAAGGTGCATTGGCTCTGGAGGCCAGAGAGGACAACATAGAGGTTAAAGAGATTCTCAAGCCTTTAAATCACAAGGAGACAGAGATTGCAATTACCACAGAGAGGGCCTTTTTAAAGGCCATGGGAGGAGGGTGTCAGGTGCCAATGGGAGGCATTGCCCAGGTGAAAGGGGGATCTGTAGATTTTAAGGCAGTTCTTATGGATCCTGCACATAAAAGTGCCCTGGTTACCCAAGTAAGTGGACCACTTGAGCATGCAAAGGCTATAGGAGCAAGGGCTGCACAAGATATATTGTCCAAAGGTGGAGATCAAATCATAAAAATGCTCTCCCAGGAGACGAAGGGAGGAGATCTATGGCAGAAGATGTTGTCCTAAACCAAGACTTAAAAGGCATGGTTGTGCTTGTGGGAGGAGGACCTGGAGACCCTGGGCTCCTCACGTTGAAGGCAAAGGCTTTCATTGAGAAGGCAGATGTGATAGTCTATGACCATTTGGTAAATCCATCTATCCTATTATTTGCAAAAAAAGATGCAGAGCTAATCTATGTGGGTAAACAATCAGGGAAACATACCCTAAAGCAGTCTGAGATCAACAGGCTTTTGGTGGAAAAGGCAAAGAATGGCTCATTGGTGGTGAGGTTAAAGGGAGGAGACCCCTTCATATTTGGTAGGGGAGGGGAGGAGTTGGAAGAATTGAGAAAGGCATCCATTCCCTTCCAAGTGGTTCCGGGTATCACCTCTGCCATAGCTGTGCCCGCATATGCTGGGATACCCCTCACCCATCGGGAATATGCTTCAACGGTTGCCTTTATTACCGGACATGAAGGTGAGGAAAAGACTCAATCTTCTATAAATTGGAAAGAACTCGCCAGCGGGATTGACACCTTGGTTTTTCTTATGGGGATAGGCAACATAGGTTTCATTGTGGAAGAACTTATAAAGCACGGCCGTGCACCGGATACACCTGCTGCTGTCATATACAAAGGTACTCTTCCGGCACAGAGGACTATTGTGGGGCCTCTAAAGGATATTGAAACACTTGTAAAGGATCAAAACATCTCACCTCCTGGGATCATAGTGGTGGGAAAGGTGGTAGGTCTTAGAGATTTACTCAAATGGTATGAAACCCTTCCCCTTTCTTCCAAGAGGATTTTGGTTACCAGGGCAAAGGATCAGGTGGGAAGTATATCTGGTGTGCTTGGTGCATTGGGAGCAGAGATATTGGAGTTTCCAACTATAGAATTTTCTCCTCCAGATTCCTTTGAAAGAATTGACTCGGCTTTGGATAAACTTCAAAGCTTTCATTGGCTCATATTTACATCTGCAAAGGGAGTGAAAGAATTCTTTGAAAGGCTTTTTCAAAGGAAGATGGATGCCAGAAGCCTTTCACATTTAAAAATTGCAACCATTGGTCCAAAGACAGCTCAGCAACTTGTGTCTTATGGAATAAAACCAGACTTAATCCCACACGACTATAAGGCAGAAGGGTTATTGGACGCATTTAAACAAATGGATATGAAAAACAATAAAGTTCTCATACCACGGGCACAAGAGGCAAGGGAGACACTGGAAAAGGGGTTAGAGGATTTGGGAGTTGATGTTTTTGTGGCACCTGTTTATAAAACTATAATTCCCAGAAACTTAGATCTTCTGATGTTGAAAACGATATTTAAAGAGCCTATAGATATGATAACTTTTACAAGTTCCTCAACTGTTATCAATTTTTTAAAGATATCGGAGATGGCTCAGTTACCAATTAATGAAATTCTAAAAAATAGTATCGCAGCATGCATAGGCCCAGTAACTGCCAAAACTGCCAAGAAAAATGGGTTTATTCACGTTATAGAATCAGAGATATATACTGTTGAAGCATTAATATCTAAAATAATAAGCCATTTTCATCTCAAATCCGGAGGTAATCATGAAAGATGTTGTTAAGCTTTATACCTTAAGTACCTGTGGGCATTGCAAGGCAACCAAACAGCTTTTGAGTGATTGTGGAATCAGTTATGAGTTTACGGACGTGGATCTCCTTGAAGGAGAAACCAGAGCAAAAGCCCTTGAAGAGGTAAGGAGATTAAACCCAAATTGTTCATTCCCAACGATCCTTATTGGCGATAAGGTAATAGTAGGACATCGGGAAGATGAAATAAAAAAGGCCTTGGGAATCGCCTAAGGAGTGGATTATGGAAGATAGATACAAGGGCATGTTATTAGGTGCACTTGTGGGAGATGCCTTAGCCTTGGGGGTACATTGGATCTATGATGTTGAATATTTAAAATCCAAATACGGAGAAGTAAGAGATTTCTTGTCCCCTTCTGAAAATCCTTATCATTCAACAAAATCCAAGGGAGAATTTACACATTATGGAGATCAAATCATATTGTTGATGGAATCCATAGTTGAGGCAAAGGGATTCGATCTAAATAATTTTGCCCAAAAATGGCAAAGTTTTATGGAGCACTATACCGGATATAAGGATCAGGCATCTCAAATTACCCTCCAAAACTTACAAAAAGGGTATCTCCCAGATAAAGCTGGATCTCCTTCCAATGACCTTGCTGGAGCTGTAAGATCAGTGGCAATCGGATATGTCTATGGAGAAGATTTGGAGTCATTTATTAAGTATGCCACAGCCCAGACAAAATTTACACATAATGATCCTGATGTGTTGCTGTGTACAAGCTTTTTTGCCACTCTCATCCATATGACTCTAAAAGGAAGATCTCCTGTTGAATCCATATTGGAAATAACTAACACAACTTTTAAAAACACAAAGATCAGTCAATGGGTTGATAAGGCCTTTAATATTAAGGCAACTCCAACAGAATCCATATTAAGATTTGGTCAGAGCTGCCATACGCCAGAGGCATTTCCAGGGGTGATATTTATTATCAAAGAATTCCAGGCAGACTTTGAAAGGGCTTTGGTGGAATCAATAATGGCAGGTGGTGACAATGCCACCAGAGCAAGTGCTGTAGGAATGTTATTAGGGGCATTCCATGGGCAAGAAGGAATACCAAATAGGTGGATTACGGGTTTAGCACACCTAAACCGTATTAATGCCTTGGTGGAAAAGCTTGATGAGATCAGAAGGAACCAATCAAGACATTGACAAACTCAATTGTGGAATTATTAGATATAGGAACCTTTTAAGTGGGGGGTTCATATGCCTATTTATGAATATCAAGCAATTGAACCCAACAAAGGTTGTTACAAGTGCAAAAAACCTTTTGAGTATCTTCAATCTATCCATGATCCACCCCTTGAGAGGTGCCCGCAATGTGGAACTACGTTAATGAAATTAATCTCCAGGTGCAGGGCATGCATAGTTGAAACCTCTATTGAGACAAAGAATGTGGAAGAGAGGGCAAAGGATTACGAAAGAGAAGGTATGTGGAGCCACGCTGCAGAATTGCTGGATTCACATGCAGAAAAAACAAAAGACCCTTCCTTAAAACTAAGGGCAGTTGATAATTACAAAAAAGCAGGTTACAGTCTTGAAACAATAGAAAGCCATCTTAGTTCAGATTCATTCATGAAGGAGGTAAGTTAATGAGAAGTAAAAAGCTAACTTTCATGGTTTTCATGTTATTCTTTTTGTGTAGTTATGAGATTTTTGCGCAAGACACAAAAAAAGATCTACCTGACAGGGCAATCTTGATAGCTCCTGAATTCTTCGGTGTGGTAGTTAACAAGGATGAACCGATTTCATTAGATGTGAGTGTCATTAACAAAGGCAAAAAAGATGAGTTTATTTTTTTAGAAGTTTTAGAACTACCAGATGATTGGAAGGCAAATTTTAAGACTTTCACATTTGGTGTTACAGGGGTCTTTCTGAAAAGTGATTCTTCAAAAAATGTTACTCTAAAAATAGAACCTTCCAAAAACATAAAAGCTGGCACTTACAATATAAAAGTAAAAGCTTCCACTAAAGACAAAACATTATCATCTATTGCAGATATTTCATTGCAAATTAAGGCTAAAGAGTCTGAGAAAGAAGGTGAAAATCTAAGGATAAATGCCTCTTATCCTGTTTTGAGGGGGCCTTCAGATGCAAGGTTTGAGTTTAACATTGATGTGGAAAATAAAGTGGATAGAGAAGTGGTGTATGCACTTTCATATGAGGCTCCTGAGAATTGGGAGGTAAACTTTAAACCAAGCTATGAAGAAAAATATATCTCAAGCATAAGGCTAAAAGAAGATCAGCAAAGAAATGTGTCAGTGGAGGTAAAACCCACTCCCCTTGCACCTCCTGGAGAATATCCTATAAAGGTGAAGGTGGAATCTCCCTATGCAAAGGGTAGTATAACCCTTACAGTTAACATCACAGGTGTCCATAAATTGGAAATGGGCACCACAAACGAGCTCCTGTCCTTGAGTGCCTTAAGAGGGAATAAAACAGGTATGAGTTTTTATTTGAAAAATACAGGAACTGCTCCCCTCACAAACATCCAATTCCTTTCCATTAAGCCAGAAAATTGGAAGGTGGAATTTCAACCGGAAAAGATAGAAGTATTGAATCCCCATGAGATAAAGCAGGCAGAATTGTTTATTATTCCTTCTGAGTCAGCCATTGTGGGAGACTATAGCGTTGGGATCACTGCGGATGCAGGCAAGGTGCAAAAAAATCTGGAATTGAGGGTCACTGTGAAGGCAAAGCCGGTGTGGGGATGGCTTGGTCTTTTGATCATAGTAATTGTGGTGGGCGGCTTGGTGTTTGTGTTTTACAGATTTGGAAGACGTTAATCATGGAAGACAAGGAAATTATCAAGACCAAGAACCTAACAAAGCTATACGGTAACGTAACCGTGGTGAATCATGTCTCCTTTGGTATTCAAGAAGGAGAGATATTCGGGTTTTTAGGCCCTAATGGTGCAGGTAAGACCACCACCTTGCTCATGCTCCTGGGACTTTGTGAACCAACCTATGGAACCGCCAAGGTAATGGGATTTGATCCAATAAAGGAGCCAACAGAAGTAAAAAAGGTAGTGGGCTATCTTCCTGAAAACGTTGGTTTTTATCAAGATCTTACACCAGTTGAGACCCTTGAATTTATAGGAGAGATGAATTCCATCCCACAAAAGGAACTAAAAGAAAGGATAGATCAACTCCTTTTCTTAGTGGGTTTGTCTAAGGACAGGGGAAAAAAGGTGGGAGCATTTTCAAGGGGTATGAAACAACGATTGGGAATAGCAGAGGTACTTTTAAAGGAACCCAAGATATTGTTTTTGGATGAACCTACCCTTGGTCTGGATCCTGAAGGCTCAAGAGAACTGATACAGTTCATAAAGGAACTCAATCAAAGTAAGAATTTAACTGTGCTGATATCATCTCACAACCTTTCCCAAGTGCAGGAAATCAGCCATAGGGTTGGGATAATGCTTGAAGGTAAACTGGTTGCATTGGGAAGCATAAAGGAATTGAGCCAAGAAAAATTCGGGGTAGGTGACAAAGAATACTCATTGGAAGAGATCTACCACAGGTATTTTAAAGGTGAGAAGGATGAAAGGTCTTAGTGCAATTATAAAAAAAGAGTTGGGAGACCATTTTAGTAGCCAGAGATTTGTGATCCTATTCGGCATGGCCGCTATAATCAGCTTTATGACCACTTATATGGCAGCCATAAACCTAAAAGAAGCCTTGGAGGGTGCATCCAAACCAGGGTTTGTCTTCCTAATGCTCTTTTCAACGCCAGGTGCCATCTTTTCTTTACTTCAATTTGTGGCCTTTTTTGGCCCACTCATAGGCATTGTCTTAGGTTTTGATTCCATAAACAGAGAAAGGGTTCAAGGTACCTTAATCAAACTCCTGAGCCAGCCGATTCATAGAGACTCTGTCATAAACGGCAAGTTCTTGGCCAGTATGATAACAGTTGGGATAATGTTACTTTCTATATTGTTAGTGGTTTCAGGTTTTGGACTCTTCATATTGGGTGTGGTTCCAGGCATTGAGGAAATTGTGAGATTGGCCCTTTTCTTTGTACTGAGCCTTTTTTATATAGGTTTTTGGTTGGCCCTTTCCACCCTTTTTAGTGTTGTTTTTAAAAGTATTACCACCTCTGCCTTGGCATCCTTTGTGCTATGGATATTCTTATCCTTTTTCCTGCCTTTGTTGGGAGATGTTTTGGCAAAGGCAGGGACAAGCCAAGATACAAACAAGCTTACGGAATTAGAACTGGTTATAAAACAGACAAAGATAAAGGAAACTATAGAGTTGGGTTCTGTGATGGCCCTGTTTAGTAAATCCGGCTCTCTACTCATTGATCCCACCCGAAAGACAGTTAGCTCTATTGTCGTAATGGGACCTGTGGAAAAATTTCTCTCAAGTAGGTTTAAAAACCCACTTTCCCTTGACCAAAGTCTTTTGGTGATATATCCATATGCGTTAACTATTGTTGCTTTGACTATATTGTGTTTTGGAATCTCATATACTGTGTTTATTTTGCAGGAAGTAAGGACATAAAAAACACCAACCAGGAGGTGGAGATGCACAAGATATCTCAATTGGTTCAAGGCAAAGGGGATTCTGACACAATAAACTTGGATGGTGTCAATCTGCCTGTAAAGGCCCTAAAAAAACTCTTGGAAGAAGGTTACGAAAACCTAAAAGTCTTTACGGATACTAAAACCATCTCCACTTGGGGAAAGAATTGTACCGCATGTTTCACAGAAGCTCTTTTGAGAGAAAGGGCCAAATAATTCTTTGCTTAAATATCTGCCACAAATCATACTTTTTTTGATCTTTGGGTTATTTGTTTTAATTATTTTAATGGGTGATAGTGGATATTTGTCATATAGGGCAACGGAGGCAAAATACGAAGACTTGTTATCTGAGGTAAATAAATTGGCAGAAGAGAATTTGGTCTTAAAAAAAGAAATTGATCTCCTTAAAAATGACCAGAACTACCAAGAATATATAATTAGAAGAGAAATGAACTTGATTAAGTCCAATGAAATTCTTCTTATTTTTGAAAAAATTCAGGAGTAATTTCAGGTGAAATTAGATCCAAACTTTAAAAACTTGTTTCCCAGTAAGTATGCAGATCTTTTAAAACTTATAGAGGAAGAAAGATTGAGCCAAGCACTTCAGCTTTGCCAAGAAAGGTTAGTATTTTCTGACGACCCATATATCAGGCTTATTATATGCTTGATCTACAAAACCATGGGCTTTACAAGCCTTGTTGATATGGAATTATTTCAACTATCAACTAAGATAAAGGATATCTCTGATATTTGTGAAATACTCAAAACAAAAATGATATCAGAAGAATTTTTTAAAGCTGAACCCAGCGATTATCACTTGCCCTTATGTGAGCCAATTCCTCTCAAGGAAGAGCTTATTTTAGAAACACCTGCCGTTGATTTTACCCCCTCTGAGGAAACTTTAGAAAAAGAAGCTGAAATCTTAAAGGACCTTGCCACCCCTAATCTTGCAGAGCTTTATGTGGAACAAGGTGCAATACAAGAGGCCATCAGTATCTATGAGACATACCTTAGAACAAATCCAACCGATGAAGAGGCCTTAAAGAGACTGAAGGAGTTAAAAGGACCCGATCCCACAGAAACACTTATTAAGATATTGGAAGACTGGCTTATGAACCTAAGGGCTACTTTGTCCACTAATTGATAGGCACAAGATTTTCTTCCCTATCTATTTCCCACAAGAAATTCACTTACAATAACTTCCTTTCTGTTTTTGTGGTGCCGTAGTTCCCATTGGATACTTCCCCTTTGGCTTATTGCAAAGGGAGGCAGGAATATGCCCATCTTTCCTGTGAATATTTCTTCCAGGTTTTTTATTGTACTTCCGCTGAACCTTCCCTTTGACTTACCACCTAACCATTTTGCCTTTGGCGTGAAGGTGATGTTCCAGGAAAAGGGGTCGGAGACGAGCAATTGGGAATTTTGGGGTTTTAATAGCCTGTTTATCTCCTTTAACACCTTGATTGGATTAGGCACCCTATCGATAAGATTTATAGAGGCAATGGAATCAAATATGCCTTTTAAAAAAGGAGGCCTTAGTGCATCTCCCACTAAAAAGAGAATGTCTCCTCTTTGCCATTGGGGATCGGGATTAATTTGAATCACCTCTCTGATCTCTCCTTCCATAGGCAGTCTTAGCCTTAGGGATTTACCTTGGTAGAGCTTTTGGGCAATTTGAATCATTTGGAAAGATAGGTCCAAACCGATGGAAAGCTCGGTTTTCCTTGCCATCTCAAAGGTAAGCCTGCCTGTCCCACACCCTAAATCCAAAAAGCCTTTGGAGGGAGAAAGCTGGTTTGCATAGTGCAAAAAAGGATTATCAATACTTTTTTCAATCAAGTCAGAGTAATGGAGCCAGGCATAGTTTGAGACCAAATCTTTATCCAAATAGAGATTAGAAGGAGATTCCCTTGCTAGAAGCATTGGTATGGCATTTATTATGGGAAACTCTGCCCTGCACCTTCTACACCACAAATAACCTTTTTTTATCTCATCTCCACTTTGGCTCTCTGCCTTTATGCCCAGAGGGGATTCCTTTGGAAGGCACTGGGGACAGATAAGGATTTCTAAATGCCACCTTTTCACGTTACCCTTAGTATTCGGACTGGAGATTCAAATCTCCAGCCCGAAAATCGAACCTATGCCTTTGGAGCATGACAACTGGGTGCGTGACAGCTTGGAGCGTGGCAGCTGGGTGCGTGACAGCTTGGAGCATGGCAGATATTGGCATAAGAACTCTTACTTTCAACCTTCTTTACCTTTAACATTTTCTACACCTCCTTTCTTTTTAAGTTGCAGCCAGGGTCAAAAACCCCAGATCTAATAACTCTTGGACTGCATTTACTATCTCCCTCTCAAAGTCTTTGGGAGCAAGGCCTTGGTTAAAAGTATCATAGAGTTTTGCTGCTATTTCTTCAATGCCTCTTTTTCCGTTACAGAGCCTAATCAGATGGTAACCGAATTCGTTCATCTTTGATATCTCAACCTTCCCTTTGGCTCCCTTAAATACAAAGTAGGTAACCTGTTTTTGGATCTTTTCAAAGGATCTTTCTTCTTGGATCTTAATAATAAGATCTTCCATGTCAAAAGGAAAGGTCCTAACAAAGGTATCTTTAGAAATCCTGGGGATTCCTTTCTCTTTAATGCTAAATATTTTGGGGGAGATTTGGCTTCCCTTGGCCATTATCCAGTTGCTTATGGCCTCATACCTTGTTAGTTCCCTTATAAGTTCTTGCTCCTTGAGCCTTAAATTTTTTAAGATAAAGGGCCTAAAAAACAGCTGGATATCTCTTGCTTTTAACTCATTAGAATCTTTATGAATTTTCTCCTTGAGCCAACCAAGGAAACTGAAAAATATCTCGTGTAGATTTATTCCTTCTAACATTGAAACCAAGGCAATAGACTTGGGATATAATTCTAAAATTATAGGGAAAACACGTACTATAAGATCCAAATCTTTTAAAGGCATCCCCTTGCAGGGAATGTTATAAAAAGAGCTAAATAACTTAGGATAGGAATTGATCAAAAGTTCATCTTCCAAAAACCTTTTTCCATTTTCAAATTCAATTCCCAAGGAAAAATAACTATCCACCTCTCTTACAAGGATGTCAGCATATTTTCTATGTAGAGTTGTCCCTGGAAGAACTGTTGGTATCTGAAACAGTGTATTTACCTCTCCTGAATTTTTACATCTGAGGGCTAATTTAAGTGTTTCTTCTATATCTTGTTTTGTTTCCTCAGGGAATCCAACCACAAAACTCAATGTGGGAACCATACCAAAGGATGTGGTCTCTTTCACCCTTTGGAGTAAAAGGGATGATTCAACTCCTTTTTTGATAAAGCGTAAGGTATTTTGAGATCCAGAATCTATTCCATAGCACATACTTTTACATCCCACCTCAGCCATCAAGGAAAGCAGTTCAGCATCCACAGTATCCAATCTACTTATGCAATACCAGGATATGTCCTTTAGTGCTTTTGACTTTAACCTTTCACAAAACTCTCTCACATAACTACTACTTGATGTAAACTGGTCATGACTCAAAAGAAAATACCTTACTCCATATTGGTTGTATAATAGTTCAATGGAATTGATTACCCTTTCAACGGGATATCTCCTAACCTTTTGCCTCCAAAAAATGGACTCTGAACAGTAGATGCAACTGTGGGGGCAGCCCCTACCGGTTTCAACTATGTATATGGGAGTTTGAAGGTCATATGCCTTTACGTACTCTTGAAGAGGAGGCGCCAGGGAATAATCGGGTAGGGGGATGGTTGAAAGGTCCGATATCAGGGGCCTTTGGCCTTCCCAGACCGGGTTGCCATTTTTTCTCCACCATAATCCCAAAAGGTTTTTTAGATCTTTCCCCTTTTCAAGCCTTTCCAAAAGCTCCCTAAAGGTCTCTTCTCCTTCTCCCTCTATAATCATGTCCACCTGTTTAAAGTTCTTTAATATCTTATCTCCATCCATAAGACTATGTCCGCCGAAAAGGATTAAGGTCTTTGGATTTATATCTTTTATGATTTTTGAGATCTGCAAAGCAGGTATGAGTGTGGTGCATTGGCAGGAAAAACCCACTAAGTCAGGCTTGTATTTCAAAATATCCTCTGCCGAAGCACTGTATAAACCCCTTCCCAAGGGAAGTCTGCCCAGTTTTAATTCCAAAATCTGGTCAAGTATTACTACCTCATGCCCCAAAACCTTAGCAACGGTGGCCAGATGCAAGAGCCCAAGGGGAGGGAGGTTGTACATGCCAGGGAGCTGAAAAGGAGGAAATACAAGGGCTATCTTCACGGTTTTCCTCTGATCTTTAAACCTTTCATGAAAAAATCCTGAATCCTTTCCACCAATGGAATCAAACTTTCTGGCCTAAGTGCGCATACTGCCAGTGCATCGTATCTGTTGCTAAGGATTTCCTTTTGTTCATCTGAAATTTTATCCACCTTATTTAAGGCCTTTAGTATGGGTATCTGAAGGATGTTTAATTCCCTTAATACCTCTTCCACAGCAAAGAAGTGGGCCTCTAATCTGGGGCTTGAGGCATCCAAGACATGAACTATAAGGTCTGCATCGTGGAGTTCTTCAAGGGTGGATGTGAATGCCTTAAAAAGATCCTTTGGCAGGTCTTGTATAAAACCCACTGTATCTGTGATTACACATTCTCCTTCCCGGGGAAACCTAAGCCTCCTTGCAGTTGTATCCAAGGTCTCAAAGAACCTGTCGCCTTGTGGCACATTGCTCTTTGTAAGTGCATTGAGGATGGTTGATTTACCTGCGTTTGTGTAACCCACAAGGGCTACAACAGGAGTATTTCTAAACCTCCTCCTTGATCTCCTAAGCTCCCTTTGGGAACCTATTAATTTTAGCTCATTTACAAGTCTTGAGATGCGCTCCTTTACCCTCCTTTTGTCTATCTCAAGCTTTGTTTCACCAGGCCCCCTTCCTCCTATGCCTCCTGTAAGCCTTGAAAAGGCCCTATGCCCTCCCAATCTGGGTAATAGATATCTTAGTTGTGCCAACTCCACCTGGATCTTTCCTTCCCTTGTCTTGGCCCTTCTTGCAAATATATCCAAGATAAGCTGTGTCCTATCAATGATACGAAGCTCAGTGTGGTCCGCCAGGTTTCTGACTTGGGCAGGTGTTAGTTCTGAGTCAAAGATCAAAAGATTTGCTCCGTTTTGCATTGCATTTAGTACTATCTCATTTAATTTGCCTTTTCCTATGAAGAACTTAGGGTCAGGTTCTTTTAAGACCTGTGTCACCTTGTCCACAACTTGAATATCATCTGACCTGGCAAGTGCTTCCAACTCATTTAAGGACTCCCAGAGTATTTCGCTCTTTTTTGCACCAGCAGATATAAGAATCGCCCTGTCCTGAGCCTTTATACCAACGCCTTTCCAGTGCCTTCCCAATTCTTCTTCCAAGGCATTAATCAATGCTTGAAAATTAACCTTCAGCCCACCTATATCTGACACCCTTTCCTGCCTTACAGTTCCATCCTCCCTCTGGGGCACAATGTGGGCGTATTGGAGCCTACCAACCTGACCACCTTCTCTTACCTCAAAACCCAATACTAGATCTAAGGCCAACAGGACCAGGTATGTCAGATCTCTCTGGGGAATTGGTTCCTTTGGCCTTTGTGTATGGATAAACCTAATACCCCTAAGTCTCCCGCTTCCGTGCTTTAAAGTCCAAATCAGGTTGGGAAGTTCTACCACATCGTGGGTACCCACTATCACGTGGGTTACCTCTCCTTTTCTGTTGACCAAAATCCCTATTTGTTTCTTCATGGAAGAGGAGATCTGGGCCATCTCTTTGGCCAGTTCTGTTGTGAGGATGAAATCGGGAGGTATTCTCCTTCTTAGAAGCTTTTCCAGTGAGTTCCACTCACTGGCCTTAAGGCCCATTGTCTTGCCCAAGATGGACTTTATCCCTGAACCCTCCCCATCCTTTAAAGGGCAGCCACCGTTTTCATCTCTGTATAGGGGTAGAATCTGGTGATCTGAGGTACAAATACCAGTTTGAAGGTCCCCATAGGGCCGTTTCTGTTTTTAGCTATTTCCACCTTCATGGTATTTCCCTCTGACTGGGATTCATCTTTATAAAGGAAGAGGATCATGTCAGCGTCCTGTTCTATAGCACCTGATTCTCTAAGGTCTGCCAACTGTGGTCTTCTGTTGGGCCTATCCTCTACTTTTCTGTTAAGCTGAGATACTGCTATGACAGGAACATTTAGATCCTTGGCCATGGCCTTGAGGTTCCTTGAGATCTCACTTATCTCAAGCTGCCTGCTCTCTGCATTCTTCCTCCCTTGAACAAGCTGGAGGTAGTCAACCACTATCATTGAAAGGCCTTTAGCCCTCTTTAACCTTCTACATTTTGCCTTCATTTCCAATACAGTAAGGGATGAAGATTCGTCTATGAAAATGGGAAGTTCAGCCAATCTCGCAAGGGAGTTTAGCAACTCATTGTAATCATTGTCTTTTAAAAAACCAACCCTCAATTGCCTTGAATCAATCCCCGAATCCATACTCAAGAATCTTATTCCCAGTTGTACCTTACTCATTTCCAAGGAAAATATGGCAACAGGCTCTTGATATCTTGAGGCCACGTTATATGCCAAATTCAATGCAAAGGCAGTTTTACCTGTCCCAGGCCTGCCTGCCACCACTATTAAGTCAGAGGGCTGTAACCCTGTTGTGAGCTTGTCAAATTCATCATAACCCGAACTTAGTCCTGTTATATGGGTATCTTTACCCGATACTTCTTCCAATTTCTTATAGGATTCACTAACCACATCCTTAAGGCTGCTCAAACCTTCTCCACCACTAAGGAGTGCCTCTTCGGCAATCTCATATATGCCTTGTTCTGCCCCTTCCAGCAATTCTTCTGTCTTTGCTTGGCTCCCATATGCTTCTTCTAAGAGAAAGTAACATCTTTCAATGAGTTTCCTTCTGAGTGCCATCTCCTTTACTATCTGGGCATGATATGACACAGCAGTTGAGGTAAGTATAGTCTCTGTAAGATCCACCAAATATTCAAAGCCACCCACCTTTTCAAGCCTATCTTTCTCCTTTAAATGGTTCAAAACGGTGATTACATCTATAGGTTCGCCTTTGTTGAAGAGATGTTGTACGGATTCATAAATGGTAGCGTGGGAATCCTTGTAAAAGTCTTCTGGTTTTAAGAAACTTGCCACCTCAAGAAAGCTTTCTTGCCTAAGTAGTATACTTCCCAATACTGCCTTTTCTGCTTCAAGATTGTGAGGTGGCACCCTCAAAAGATCTTGGGAGGCTTTTTTCTTTGCCTTAGGCATGGTCCTGCTCCCTTACTCTGCTTCCACCAAGACCCTAATCTTTGCCTCTATTTGGCCTAATAGTTTAATGGGCACATAAAACTCTCCCAGAGATTTTATGGGTTTTTCCAAGACTATCCTCTTTTTGTCCAAGTTAAAACCCTTTTCGGCCAAGGCCTCGGCAAGGTCTGAATTTGTCACAGAACCAAAGATCTTTCCTTCCTCTTGGGTCTTTCTCTTTAAGGTGAGGGAAATTTTTTCCAGGGCCTCTTTTATCCTTTGGGCTTCTTCCTTTTTTCTGATCTCTTTAAGCTCATAGGTCTTTTTTTTCTGTTCATAGAGTTTGATGTTTCCTTCTGTGGCCTCCAAGGCAAGTCCTTTAGGGAAAAGGTAGTTTCTGGCATACCCCTCCTTAACGTTGACCACATCACCTTCCAACCCAAGGCCATTCACTTTCTTTGTTAATATCACCTTCATCTATCCCTCCTCTAAGGGATTACCCTTTTTAAGCCTTCTAAAGTCAAACCAGTTATCTAAGATACCCAAAAATGCCACCAAAAACATCAAGAATTGCTGTAGGCCTATTAATAGAAACAAAAGGATCCTCATCCATCCCGCTGCCTTTGCCTTTTCCAACCACCAAATTATCACCATAATCCCTTGGACAAAGTATACACCACAGGTAATAATAAAAAGGTTGAGACTTAAAACTTTTATAATGCCATCTAAAAACAAAAGCCCAAAGCCTGAAAAGATAAAGACCCAAATGGCTTCTTTTTTAGGTGTCCAACTCAAAAGATCCTTTACCTTTACCACTAACAGGGCAAAGGACTTGCCTCCCACATGGGCCAACCACATGTTCAAAAGGCACAAAAGGGAAGTTATGATAATTACCATTGAGGGGTATATGT
>Ga0197142_1000825_pt1 | contig 29093 bp, 27 predicted proteins | sample GBS60_MetaG_FD_148614 | JGI IMG/M metagenome (GOLD analysis project Ga0197142, IMG submission 148614) | Sediment microbial communities from Great Boiling Springs, Gerlach, Nevada, United States - GBS 60_MetaG | ecosystem: Environmental > Aquatic > Thermal springs > Hot (42-90C) > Sediment... | reverse complement strand
GATTCAAATGGTCCTTGTTCGCGTGGATCGGCTGTTGCAGGATACATAAATTTCAAGTAGGTCTCATTCTTTGGATTAAAGTCGGAATCAACAAAGAAGGTTTCCATTTGGGCTGGCTCAGCATAAATTGTATCGTTCCCATTAATTGCTATAATCTTCTTTTGGTAAACTACCGAAAGTACAACATTGGCTTCGGTTCGACCCCAGTAATTTCCACGCAAAGTATCGGTTCCGCCAAATCCAGCTTTTGAACCAGCAAGGACACCTTTTGTATTCGGTGCATCAGGAAGCCTTATCAAAAATCTCGCTTTGTTGTTGTAGATAGAGTTTGCTGCCTCGGGTGCAAGGTAGGATGGCAACGGTCCAACAATTTCACCATACAAAATAGCACCAGCTAAATCGCTCGACGCAGCGTTTCCAATAATGTTTCTGTTATTGTCTCTACGAACTGGTCCAGAAATCACATTCTGATCGTATCCAATTTGTGAATATGCTTCGTTACCAGTAATTAAAGAACGATTGAAAACAAGTCGCAAATTATAATTATCGGAATAAACTGCTGCGCCAGTATATGCTTTATTATTTTGAATTCGGACTCTATTAAAGAATATTGTATCGACTCGATTTGCACGATTATCATCAACAACGTCAAGAATATAAATTGCACCACCAAGACCAACTCCGTTTTCAGGCAAGTCGGTATCCCAATTCTTTCGCCGCACATCCACATAACGTGCATCTGCTGGTTTAATATCGCTCCAATTGGCACCGCCATCGAGTGTTCGCTTCAATAAACCATAGTCACCACTAATAAATCCCCACTGATTGGTCGGGAATATTGCACCATAAACACTGTAGTTGCTTCCAATATCAAGTGGCGTCCAATTTGACCCAGCATTCTCGGTTTTCCAAGCAAGCCCATATTCACCAAACACATAACCAGTAGTCAATGAAGTAAATACAACTTTGTTAAAGCTGTATTGAGGATCTTCAAAAACTTTAGCCCAAGAAGCTCCTGCATCGGTTGTCTTTAAAATTACGCCCCAGTGCCCGACAACGTATCCTGTATTAAGATCTGTAAAGTAAACATCTTTCAATGTAGCAAAAGTATTAGCAAAGCGTACATCCCAGGTTTGCCCACCATCAGTCGTAACAAGAATAGTTCCTCTTTCTCCAACAACATAACCACGAGTTGCAGAAACAAAGTAAACACTCCATAATGTATGGTTTGTAACTCCATCTCCAATTTGGGTCCAGGTTTCACCAGCATCAGTTGTTTTAAGCATAATGCCATGGGAACCTACTGCGTAGCCAACCATTGCAGTTGGGAAGAATATATCATTTAATGCATACGAATAAATAGCGGGATGAACTTCTCGCCAGGTCGAACCATTGTCTTCGGTCTTCAAAATAACTCCACGATCGCCAGCGATAAAGCCATTGTTACCCTTGAAGACAATAGACATTAGTCGATAGGGTTGGGAATAATTTGTATACTGCCACCTATCTCCACCTTGAGTAATTTTAATTATCGTTCCGTTTTGACCAACTGCAAAACCAGATGTTGCATCATAGAAAGCGACATCGTAAAGATCGGCAACTGTTTGATCTGTTCCAGCTTCAATTTGGGTCGTCCCACTTCCACTTTGGGAAGCAAGTATATTCTCCTCTACTATAATTTCATTATCAAGAAATTGGGTTAGCATCCTTGTATCTGGTGGATAAGCACTCGACTTATAGGTAAACGGATCGTTAATCGAAGTGAAATCGACAGCCAATAGGGTGTTAGGATCGATTGTAACCTGATCTACATCAGTAACAAAATATCTCTTCGTATTTGTTTCGGGGTTAACCATTGCAAGAGCCCCACCATTACCGTTGTAGACCTTATTACCGATAAATTGCACACCCTTGACGACATTTAGGTCAGCATTAATAGTATACATTGCACCACCGCCACGGATGTAGGGCTTATTAATCTCGGCAACACCCTCTCCAACTGTATTGTTAATAAACTGTACCCTTCGCAACTCAACTGCTTTCTGCTGAGGTGGAATTAATAATGAACCTTGTGGAATATGTATTTCAATGGCACCACCGCCAAACCCAGCCTTATTATTTTCAAATATTACTGGATAATCGCCACCATATCCGATTATCGCATTAGCTTCGACACCTCCAGAACCAACAACACTCATATTTCGGGCTGTGTAAATCGCTCCACCGAATGCTGTGGCTGTATTTCCAATAAATCTTATATTGTATCCATAATCGCGTGTAATTGGAGTTGCATCGGAACCTCCAATTACAGGAGACATTTCTGGATAAGTGTTTCCATCGACAAAGATTGCACCACCAGAACCAGAACGGTTGTTCACAAATTGCGTTTCATTTCCACTCGGTCTGCCTGGTCCACCTTTTACTTGCAATCGTCCATATGTATTTTCACAATAAATAGCACCCCCACGAGAGAAGTACCCACTATTCGTGCCAGTAATCGAATCTTGCAAATATTTAACATATGTCTCGTTCGAAATGAATTTACCCGCAACAATCAAAGATGTATTGGCACCAACATAAATAGCTCCACCACGAGCTCCGAAAGTATTACCATGATTTTGATAGTTGCTTGCTACATTTCCAATAGCTTCAAAAGTATCGTCAGAAAATTGAATTATTCCAGAACTTGTTTTAATTGAATTATTAACCCCAAGCCCAACCTCAATTCGGGTGTCCTGTCCATATTGGTCATCTCTACCAGCAATGTAAATAGCACCTCCAAATGCAACATTGCCATATTGTTGTGGATATGCAGCAGGTTCATCAGTTGCATCAGTTACAACTGGAATTGGGGGGTTACCAATCAATCGAGTTCGAACATTTGCGAGTTGGACATAGTTATTTTCGAATTTAACATTGCGGATACGACCTAAAAGCAAAGCCAAGCGAGCATCATCGATAGACTGCCTTTGATACCCAGTCAATGGTTCATCGGCAGGTTCATCAACCAAGTCGTACGCTTTAATAGGATAATTATTTAAAATTCGAGAGACCGAACCATCTTTCTCTACATAGTTCGGGTTCTTGTCGGCTGGATAATTTGGTAAACTATTTATTATTGGGTCAATAGGATAACCATCGGGAGCTTGAAGTAATGCTAATGCACCACCCCGATGTCGAGCCATATTGTTTCTAAACTCGCAATTTAAAAGCCAAAGCCTTGAAGACAAAGAAGTAATTGCCCCTCCGGTTCCGTTTGTCAACTTTGCCAATGTTTCGTTCAATTGAGTCCATGTTGCCCCTAAATCAGTTCCATAGAATGGTTTATTACCAACAGTAATATCTTTTCGGAAACCTTCGAAAGAGCAATTTCGGAAAAATGCAGCTCTTGCACCTGGCAAAATGACGATATGTCCCCACTCTCTCGAGAAGTTATTTTCGGGTTGTCCAATGAAACGAATCTTAGCAGGAACTATATTCACTGAACGTCCACCATAACGCGTCCAAGGAAGCATCCAAAGATTATGGTCATTCGTTGGGTCGTTATGTAATCGGGCTGCATAGAACATAATAGCATATTCAAAAGGCAAAAGGACCTGATTGCCGGTTAATGGTACGGGAATTTCAGGATAATTAGTAAAAGAGCGGAGGTTCTTGTTGAACACAACGCCAAACATATAATTATACTTGTTCGAATGGATGGTACGATCTCTTAATGTCCCAACATTAACCACACCGGAGTAAAGGAAGTAGTTAACATCCGAGTATCCATCCCATCCATATGGGTTGGAGGGCGAGTAAGGTATAGCAGTAGGATTTAAACCCTCGGGATTTGCTGTGTAAGTTGCAGAAGCCAACCCATCGGCAATAATACGCCCGCCAACAGAGTCGATTAGCCTTCCATTCGGATAAAACCTTACAGTGGTTCCCGGTTCGATGATAAGCGTTCCGGCAACTACAAAGTCACGATTAATAATATAAACAGTATCCTTAAAGAAAATGCGAATGTCGCCCGGAGCAACACGCCCGGACACATAGACCTGTGGTTGTGCGTAGGTATTAAATGTTATAATACCCAACAAAACCAAAAAAAGACTTAGACGAAGTAATCGTTGCATAACTCCTCCTAATAATTGCTACTAATTAATTCAAAACTATCTATTTTGTTTAAAATTTTCAACACTTTTTCTATTTTATTCAATATCATAATTCATCACTCAATAATTGTGCCAAGCCGAACGAGCCCAGCTTTTGCTTCGTTGACAAATTCTGATTGATTATCACCAATTATAGTTCTATACAACTTTTCAGCTTTCTTTTTTTCGCCAATTTTTTCTAAGCATAAAGCCTGGAAAAACAAGTATCTGTCCTTAACTCCAATCGGAAGTGCATACTTCGAAGCCATTTCGTAATACTTTATAGCTTCTTGAAAATTGCCCATACTTTCGTAAGCGACACCTAACCCTGCAGTTGCACCCTCAAGCACAATATTCGATTTCGAATCCAAGGCAATCTTGAAGTACTCTATGGCATTATTATATTTCTCCAATTGCAAATAACAATTACCAGCGTATAAAGCTGCAACATATGATGGTGCCACTCCTTTGTATTTTTTCACAATATCCACCAACCCAATAACCTCTTCCTCTCGAACTTTCTTGGTTTTGTCTCCGCGCAATGCTAATTCATACTGTGCATTTTCAATATATGGTAAAATCCTTGAAATCGCTAATGACGCTTTGACCTCTTTTTCTGCTTCAGCTTTCGAAACAAAATACCTGATGACAAAAACCAAAACCACAAGTAGAATAACAGCTCCAGCCCCGATATTTATTGCTTTCCTATTCCTTTCAACAAACTGTTGAAAAGGACTTAGCTCTTTTTCGCCTGCCTGTTCAATTTGATTTTTTTCAATCGCTTCTTTCACTTTCCACTTTCCCATTTTCATTTACCAAAGATACTTCGCGGCTTACGTATATAACCGCAAATGCTAAATTACAAATAACAAAGTTAAAATTCCAACAAAATTCCCCGCCTAGAATACTTATTTTCAACTTTTAAATCCTTTTTTCATCAAAAAATGTTTAACATCTACTACACTGTCAATCTTCTTTCACAAACCCTAAACCATTCAACTTAAAATGCGAAAAAATCATAAAAGAAAATGCAATTTAATTTAAAAAATTAACTTTCCAAAATATATTTGAATTCCCTTGATTATCAGTGACTTAAAGTTTCGTTTATAATTCATTGTTGACATCAATTGTTATCATAATTGATTTCTTTATTTCTTCTTCTTTCTGTCAAAGCAGTTATCAATATACTTACCTCGAACAAAACAAAAAGTGGTATAGCAAAAATTAGTTGATTTATGGGGTCGGGTGTTGGAGTTAAAACCGCAGCTAAGATCAGTATCAAGATAATTGAATGCCTTCGGTATTTTCTTAAAAACTTGGAGGTCAATATTCCAAAACGAGAAAGAATAAAACTAACCATCGGCATTTCAAAAACCAATCCCATTATCAGAACCATCATAGATACGAAACCAAAATAATAATTAATATCGAACTTGTTCTCAATAAATTCCGTCCCAAATTGTGCCGAAAAATTCAACATTACCGGAATCATTGCAAAATATGCAAAAGCAACACCACAAAAAAAACATAAAGCAGTAAAGAAAGTTATTAGCCGAACCCATTTTTTCTCGTTGGGATAAAGACCAGGTGCCACGAACTTCCAAATCTGATAAAGAACGAATGGAAGAGCGAGGATAATCCCCCCAATCGTAATAACTTTGAAATACAAGAATGGTTGCCCAAAAGGTTGTAGATTCTGCAATTTTAAACCCGATTGAAGGGCAGGTCTCAAAAAAATGTTTTCTATAACAAAATCTATTTTTAAACCAATAAGTATGCATCCAATAAGAATTCCAATTACTGAATAAATAATTCTTTTTCGGAGTTCATCCAAATGTTCTAGAAAGGACATTTCCGACTTTTCTTGCTTGGCTTTCTTCTTGCTTTTAAACATTTTTTAAAACAAAATAAGTTTAATTTTCTTTACACCTATGTGAATTAAATTCATCATCAAATTAAAAGGAAAAAATAAAAATAAATTACCTTTCTCCTTCGGAACAGGAAAAAAGATTAACGAAAAAAGGTGCTTATTTATTAAAAAACTTCATTTCTATTATTCAAAGCTTCGATTTCGCTTTTGAGCTCGTATGCCCTTGTATTTGTAGGGAAGTAGGTAATCTCCATATTTATCGAATACAAAGCGTCGGAAAGTTTTCCTGTTTGCATTTCTGCATATGCTTTCATTAAAAATAAGTTGGGGATACCTATCCCAAACCTTTCGCAAATTCCAATTGCTTCGACAATGAAGGGCAATGAAGCAGCAAAATCCTGATTCTGAAAGTGCATTATCGCATTGTTGACTGCATTTTCCAATGCGACTTCTTCCTGGGATTTAAACATATCTTCATATTGAAAAAAATTGTCCATAACCTCCCCGATAAAAAAAGGGAAAAGAGCAAATTCTATGCCATAGGCTTATGCTCTTTTCCCCGATGAGGAATTAAGCTCTTTTCGAGAGTTCCCTGTAAATATGCGAAACGGCGCCAGCGTAAATTGAATAGAATATTAAACTAATCAGGATAATTATAATCCAACCAATGGCAGAAGGCGGAGCAATTGCAATAGGTAAAGTGGAAAATTCATCTGGCTCGCCCTTGGATATAAGCCAAACGATAATTATCAAAACCAAATGAATCAAGAAAAGAATTAGTAATCCGCCGAAGATTTCCCATTTAAATCCATTGGTAGCTTTTGCCGAGGTAGAAAGTGACTCGATTGCACACAATTTCTTATCAATTAGAAAATAGTAACTCAACATCCAGGTTAATCCAAGCACAACACCTGGAATAATTACAAAAGCATAAGCAAAGGAAAGGGTAATACTTATAAAAGCAAGAAGAAGCAGGAAGTTGGGCATTAAGCTTCGATATTCTTTTCGAAATATTTCGCCGAGATTGAACTTTTCGTCTTTGCTCATTTTAACTATAAGACCGTAAAGCCCAATAGTTGTACCAATGTTAAGATAAGGAATCCATATTGTAATAAACCAAAGGATTAAGGAACCCACGTAAAGAAAGAGATACTTAAAACCCTTTGAGAAGCCATTAGAAATAATTGAGCCAACGCTAAGATCGACAAAAGAAGATGTTGAAGCCTGGCTTTCGCCAGTCGATTGGATTTGTTCATCCATAACAACCCTCGTATTTATTAAACATATACCGAGGTTAACACCTCGTTTTTTTTCATTATCATAGCAACGGGTTTAGGATGAACAGCCGAGCAAATCCAATCGGAACAACCAAAATGAACGGTTTAGTCGAACTCCAGTGCGGAAGGCGGGACTTGAACCCGCACGCCCTACCGGGCGCCACCCCCTCAAGATGGTGCGTCTGCCAATTCCGCCACTTCCGCTTTTCAAATTTTATGGACTTCTAAATTAATAATTTTGTATTAATTTTCAAAATCATTTTGAAATTTTTTTACTATTTTTGAATGTAATAAGTTAGAGGTTTAAAATGTTCAAATTTTCTACGATTTCATTATTCAAACTTTGTTTTCTTTTGACAATCTATCCATTGCTTGTCATTAGCCAAACTACCTATTGGGCTAAACTTATCGAAAGCCCTTCGAGCGAAGTAACTCACTCCATTCTTTTGCTTCCAAATAATGATTTCTTACTAACTGGTTGGACAAACAATATTTCCCAGGAAACCGAAAATTTATTGCTTATTTACTGCGATAAAGACGGTAATATAGTTTGGCAAAAATCTCTTGGTGGTCCCCTTTTGGAAGTCGGATTATGTGCAATTAATACATCGGATAACAATATACTCGTGGCTGGAATTGCCCAATCCTTTGGGCAAGGTAGTAGCGACATCTGGCTTATTAAAATCAATAGAAATGGCAAAATCCTTTGGCAAAAAACTTATGGCGGTTTCGACGATGAATCTGTTACTCAGGTTATCCAAACCGAAGACGGTGGTTTCATCGTTGCTGGCTGGACATATTCTTTTGGGAACGGTTCCCACGATGCTCTTATTTTCAAAATCGACAGCACGGGAAATTTACTCTGGCAGAAATGCTATGGCACCCCAGCCAGCGAAGATATCCGTTGCTTTACCCAGGCCAAAAATGGAAATATGCTCATAACTGGCATAACCAATGATTCACTTTATGGAACTGTTATGTGGATTGCTTCGATTGATTCAATTGGAAACATTTTGAAGCAGGTTAAGTTTTTCGACACAAACATATTCCATCTAACCACAGATCTTACTAATTCCATAACCGGGTATGTTTTTCCTACCGACATTTACCAATTTGGTGATAATTACCTTATCGCTGGAGTAACCTTATCATATTTTAGCTCCGATAAGTCACCATTTGTTCTTGTAATAAACGATTCCCTTGAGCTTGTTTCTGCTTCGACTTACGATTTCTCAGGTTATATTTCGCACTCCACAATTTACAAAGACAAAATTTACCTCTCGGGGTTTGCATTCAAAGAAAACTCAACTTATACAGATGTACTTATAGGCGCTATTAGACTTCCCGATTTTACTTTTTCAGGGAGGCTTTTTGGTGGAAACGAAAGCGAAAGCGGATATGTCCCTATGATAATAGACGATACTACTCTCCTTGTCGCTGGGTATTCATATTCATTTAGTAATGGGAATTCCGATATTCTATTACTCAAAATCTCTGACCAATTCAGCTTGCCCGATGGTGAAGTAAAAATCGCAAAATCTTTCCAAAATATTCCTCCGTTCGATATTATCCGGAAAATTGATGTTTTGCCATTAGACTTCCGCATTAAATTGCCCGAGCTTATTGTTTCCACCACAGATGCAAATGTAATCGATATTAATATGAATGTCCGAGATTTGAACCGAATTACCTCTGTCCAGGACTCCGAGACTATAAGTATTTTTTCAACCTCCGAGGAAATTGTAATTCTTCTCCCTGAACATATCCATCAAGCTTCGGACATTTCAATTCAAAACATCCTTGGTCAGGAAGTAATAAGAATACCCAGGGAATGCCTTTTTAATAAGAATCATTTTAAATTAAATCTTAAAGAATTGCCTAATGGAGTATATTTTGTTACCTCAAATTCAAAATGTTTCTTGCCATTTGTTAAAGTTCAATAGTTAGCAATTAATACTAACTTCATAATTTCAACTATAAGAAACAATGCTGAGAATTTGCATTTTTCAAATGGTTCAATTATCAATTTTATCGAAATTTTAATTGGATATTTCACTTTTTTCAAAATAACCGGCAAATCTTTGGACCACTCTCGATTAAGAAAAATTCACAAATTGTTTAATAAAATTATTTGATTATTTATTGAGTGGATGAAATTATGAAAATTAGACCTGAAATTTGAAGTTATTCCAAATCGTTGTCAAACACCATTTCGAACAGACCGAACTTTCTGAAAGTTCACTTTCCAAATGCATTTTAGAACTTGAAGTTCTCTCATATCCATAACACAAAAAATTTCAAAAATACTGTAATTAAAATTCTTAGTCGATTCTGTTTGATAGTTCAAAAAAATTTCAAATGAACGATATAGAAGCAAATTAAAAGCTTAGGCTACAAGTATCCTTTAAATTCATATAGTCCAAAGGAAGGTTGGTCGAGGCTCTTTCTGCCTTCGGCAAAAAGTTAAAGTGCAAAGGTGGTAATTGATATAAGCTTTTATTTAAATCACTTTCGACCGAAATTTTTGAATTTGGAAGTACAAGTTTTTCATCAAGAATAATTTTATAAAAATGGTCACGATAATACCTGCCTCTTGAAATATTTTTGATACGAGAGTTTAGAATACGATTAATTTGATAGCCTCCTTTTTGAATAACCAAATCCTTGTTGTAATCAACATCGGAATAGGAAGCAAACTTTATGGTAATCAATGGTTCATTTCTATAAACTAATACAGGAGTGCCAATTTTCACAAGCTGATACCAGCGGACACCATCTTCGTTCGCCATACGGACGCAACCATGGGAGGTAGGACGCTTACCCAAACTAGCATAGTATCCAGTTTTCTTTAATCCGTGAAACCCGATATTCCCATTGAAGCCAATCCAATTTAGCATCTCGGTGTTTTCGAACTGACGGGAAATCTGAATGGGCGCTTTGTTTTGAACAGCAAAGAGCCCCGTCGGTGTTTCAATTCCTTTATGCAAATACTTGTTTCCACTTGAAATTTTCACTGTGTCAATTTCTCCATTTCTCGAAAAAAGCATAGCAATCTGCTTTCCAAGATTTATTTCAATGTATTGGTCTCCCAAATAGTAAAAAGTATCTTTAAAAGGCAAGAAAAGGAAAACTATGGGGTCATTATTTTTTACAAATGTATTTCGTTGGTAAAACGAAAATGCCCCAGAATTCCCTTGTAGAAAACGAAAAGAAATCAACAACGAAAAAAGCAAAGGGAAACAAAAGTTCAACATATTTTTTAGTCTTCTTTTAAACAATTAAATTGCTTTCTAAATTGTTAAAAAATGCAAATTATGAAAACCCAAGCTATTCTAGGGGATATTTCGACGATTGCAGTAGTTCGAACCGACCGACTCGGCGATATGGTGCTCACGTTACCAATGTGTTCAGCAATAAAGGAAATATTGCCTTCGGCAAAAGTCGTTCTTATAGCCCGAAATTATGTAAAACCTTTGCTATACGAATGTGATGTAATTGATTCAGCTGTTTTTATCGAAGACTTTAAAAATGACTTCGTCGAAATTTTTTCATTTGTTCGACCCCAAGCGGTTTTTTTCCCCCGACCAAGATTTAACGAAGTCTTCGGTGCTTTCAAAGCTAATGTTCCTATTCGAATAGGGACAGCCTATCGTATCTATTCAATTTTGTTCACCCACAAAATCAAAGAGCATCGTAAAATCTCTCTTTTCAACGAAGCAGAATACAACGTTCATATGGTTGAAACTTTTTTCGACCAACAGGTTGAATTTCGATACATCCCAATTAAAGTCAATCCCGAAGCAAAAGAAAAAGTTTATGGCTTACTTAAGACATTAAACATAGATGTAAATAATTTTATTGTGCTCCATCCCGGTAGTGGTGGCTCAACAAAAGTTTGGCCTGTTCAATTTTTTGGAGAACTTGCCCAAATCCTCCTTAAAAATGGCTATGATGTTGTTTTAACCGGTAGTAAATTTGAAAGCCAGCTTGCAAAAATAATTTCCCAAAATGCGCCCCAAATAATCAATTTGATAGGAAGATTGGATTTATACGAAACCATTGCCCTTCTCTCGATTGCCCGCGGTTTTGTTTCCAATTCCACTGGCATACTCCACATTGCTTCGGTTCTTGGTATTCCAACCGTTGGACTATTCCCTAATACACCGCATCTTTCTGCAAAACGTTGGGGTCCAATTGGACCTTTATCGACAACAATCTCTCCACAAACTACTGATCCGGGGAAAATCGACGATATGACACTAATTCCGCCTTTGACTGTTTACAATGAATTAGTTTCGCTCATTTCTCGGAAGATGGGCAAAGGAGCTTCGTAGCTTTAACCAAATCCTCTGATGTATCGATTCCAATCATCTCGCGATCGATTTCAATACAATGTATCCCGATTCCGTTTTCCAGCAACCGCAATTGTTCCAACTTCTCTGCAATTTCGAGCTCCCCTTGTGGTAATTTCGAAAAAGTTTCCAATGTATAGCGTCGAAAACAATAAATTCCAATGTGCTTGTAAAATGAATAATTCTTGTACCATACATCTTTTTCAATATCTCGAAGGAAAGGAATTGGGCTTCGGGAAAAATACAGTGCCTTACAATCGACCGAACAAACTACTTTAACAACAGAAGGGTCGAATATCTCTTTGTTATCGTTAATTTTGGAAATCAAAGTCGATACCCCAGCATCGGTCAAATTTAACTCAATGATTAGCTTATCGATAACCTCACCCTCGATGAAAGGTTCATCGCCCTGAATGTTGACCACAAAATCTGATTCCAAACCCAAACGTTCATATGCCCAGATAACTCTGTCGGTTCCAGAAGTAAAATCTTTCGGAGTTAAAATATAATCGGCTCCGATTTTTTGGCATAACTCAGCAATTTCTTCTGAATCGGTTGCAACTATTAGACTTTGCAAGATTTTGGATGTCTTCGCTCCTTCCCAGGTTCTTTGAAGAACCGGCTTACCACAAAGGTCAAGCAAAAGCTTTCGCTCGAGCCTCGTTGAGTGCAACCGAGCTGGAATGAAACCAATGGCTTTGATTGTTGTTCCCATCAAAATGGACTCCATGAAAAATTGGCAATTGGCAAAACAAATGGTTGGGTAAACCAGCCTAATCCAAAATCGAAACAAACAGAAGTGTTAGCCAAACGTAGTCCCATAAATAATCCCGAATGCGTAGGTCTTTGAACATCTATATTCCACAGCTCCGCTATAAAATGTAAACCCTTGAAATTTGGAATTTTCGTATCCAGGCCAAACGCTACACCAAACGAACCATTGGGATAATTAACATCGATTGAATTTATTCCATACCGAACCAAATAGAAGTCCTCGCTTCCAGCTTTATAAAACAAAGAAAGGGAGAGACTGGATTTGTAAAACAAAGCAGTTGCAACACCATAAAAATGGAGAAATCTGTTATTGTTATTTGCAAAGCCAAGATTGCCTCCAAAAGCAAGATGAAGATTTCGAGGTATCTCTTCGAAGCTTACTGCGGGCAAACTTCCTTTAATGTTTATTAATGAAATTTGCTGGTTAGAAAATGCCCCCGGAAGCAGCGACCGTCCCGCTATTACTGAAAAGTACTCAGTAATACCAAAGCCACTATACAAAAAGAACATTTCCATAATTCCAATAAAATGATTACTTCCTATACCAATTGCAGTTGGAAGCAAAAAATACTTATGACCACTGCGGTAATATTTACTACATTGAATCATTTCAGCAATTTGGTAAAAATAAATCCTGGCAATACCAATTTCAGTATCAAATTTTAAACCTTCACCTTCTTCCGGGTCAGAAATAAAAGAATCAATTCTACCCTCGAACTCGTCGCCATTAGTTAAACGAATCACGTAACACTCCCCTGGTTGTAAATCTCTGGTTTTAATTCCTGCAATTGCTTGAATTACTGCACAGCCCAAAATTACCAGAAAACAAAGGGATTTTTTAAAGTTCATTTACCTTCTCTTTTGGTTTTATATTTGCAAAGGCAAGCTGCCCACAAGCGCCATTTATTTCATACCCACTGGAAGAACGAACGAAAGCTCGAACACCATACGAATTGAGCAACGATTTAAATTCAAATATCTTTTCTTTGCTTGAAGGCTTAAGTGTTTTAGCAAAATCATCTAAAGGCATAAAATCAATTCTGTGAAATGGGATTAGGTTCACCTTCGAAGGGACAGCCTTTGCAAACTTTGCTAAACGGCGAGCATCTTCTTCACGGTCGTTCAAACCTTCGAACAAAATATATTCATATGTTATTGGAATTCGTGTAGTGCGATAATACTCAACAGCAGCTTCGCGAAGTTCCTTCAAACTCCATTTCCGAGCAACAGGCATTAACTTCTGCCGAACCTCGTCGAAAGTCGAATGTAAAGAAATAGCAAGTTTTACAGGTTTTTCGATTTTTGCTAGATCGTAAATTTTTGGTACAATTCCCGAAGTCGAAACCGTAATATTTCTACGACTGAATAATTTCACGAAATCATTAGTTAAAACTTCCAAAACTTTAATCAGATTTTGATAATTCTGCAATGGTTCGCCCATTCCCATAAACACTATATTGGTTAATCTTGCTCCGATTATCCTCTCGCATTCAAAAATTTGGTCTATTATTTCACCAGCAGATAGATTTCTTTCAAGCCCGAGTTTCCCTGTGGCACAAAATGCACATCCCAAAGCACATCCAACTTGCGAAGAAACGCACAAAGTTTTTCTTTCTTTCAAACCAAAATCCCAGGGGATAAAAACGCTCTCAACTGCAGAACCATTCCTAAGCGAGAACAAAAACTTAATTGTACCATCAGTTGCTTTTTCGTATTTTGCTGATATTATGCTACGAACATAAAAATTTTCCGAAAGAATATTTATCAATTTTTTTGGCAAAGTTGTAATTTTTTCGAAGCTATCAACGCGGTTTTGGTAAATCCCATAAAATATTTGCTTGGCGCGGTATGGTTCAAAGCCAAAATCCTTTGCATATAGCTCTATTTCTCGCAAGGACAAATCCTTAATACATCGCATAATTCAAAATTAAGAAAAAAAACACGGAATGTAATTTACTTAGTTGGAAAGCTTTTTAAAAATCTTTTCTTTTAAATCTAATCAATCCAAAAAGAAAAGTTAAAAGAATCCATAAGAACATAGAAAACAATGAAACCAAAGTACCCAACGAACTTCCAAAAAATTTCTTAAAAACTGCACCTGTTATACCCATCAATGCTGAAGCTTCAAAATTTAAGACAAAAATTGTGCGAGCGAGATTGACCGGATTTAAAACTGTCAAACCGATGAGAATTTTTTCAACAGGATATTCAAAAAAAATGAAACTAGTAAGAAGAAGAATACCATCGAATGCAAGAGATAAAATTAACCAAATTATAATCGACAAGCTCAAGCCTTTTACCCTATCGTTGATGATAGTATAAATGCAAAAAGCAATAGCAACAAAAGTTAAAGTTAGCAGAATCAATATCAAAAGTAAAATAAAAAAGAGATTTATTTGGCTTAAAAAATCTGCAAAAAACAAAAAAGGCAAAAAAAGACCAGCGAAAAAACTTAACACAAGAGGTATGGAAATGCCAAAATACAAGCCAATAAAAAGTGAACTTCGAGGGATTGGCTGGCAAAGCATCATCTCAATGTAAGGCTGTGAATTATAAAAATACATTGTGCCAAAAATAATACAAATTAAAGGTACCAAATATATAATCAAGTTCATAATGCTTAGAAGATTTTTATGAAGATTACTTTCAAATGAAAGCAAGGCATACGAAACAAGAAAGAAAAATCCAAAAAAACTGAAAATCCAACGGCTTCGAAATACATTGTTAAGTTCGATTTTTAAAATTTTTAAAACGAGATACATATTTAAATGAAAATCAAAATAACAAAATACATTAGTTAGGAAAGTTAAGAATTACACAACCGCATCACAGTTCGACCAATCGTTCAATTATTATTGTAATAGATTGTAAGCACAAATACACGGCCGGGCTCGTAAATTGGCATTCCAGCCGAAAATGGATTGCGTGAATATGAAAGAAAGCGATAATAATTATGATTTAAAAGATTTTGTACTCTAAAATCGAAATGCAGTTCATTCCAGGAATATTCAACCCCTAAACCAAAAGAATTCCAAGCAGGAGCTGGAAATTCCTTAAGAAAATAATTGACTCGTTTCTGGGCATTCTCCCATCGATGCGAAAAAGTAATGACAAAGCCTTTAATAATAGGAAATTTAAAGGTCGAGGATAAGGAAAGAGGAGCAATTTCGGCCAAAGGTTTCTTGCTATTCATATCTTCACCCCACAAATATGTAACCTCCATACTTAACCATTTATAATAAAAGCTTAAGTTAGTGCCAGCTATGATTGCCTCGGTATTATCGTATGTCATAACCTTTTTACTCTCTTTAGTTCTAACTACAACATCAATATAATTGATAATATAGTTTCCAAAGAGTTCAATATTGAAAAACCTAGATTGGAACGTAGTCCGAACTGATGTCCTTAATGGCTGATTTAAAAGAGGATTGCCACTCCAATCCGGATTTGACATTGGACGATTCAAGGCTAAAAAGAGTTGTTCGGGTTCGGGCAACCCAATCGAAAATTCAGGTATAACGGACCAAAAGAAATCCGACGAAAATCTATAATCCCAATAACCGCTTATACCAGCGGAAACAAAAATTCTACTTGTTTTGGCATTGGGATAAAGTACTTCGAAAAATGACTTCCTTGACACATCCCTATAACGAATGTAATTTATACCACCTTTTAAAAAAACTTTTGTAAAGTTAAAGTTATATTGGGAGGCAACATTAATTTCGAATTGTTCAACATTAGGTAACATCCTGTTCGATAAAGAACCAATAACATTATCAGCTTTCCATTTTCTATAAATCAACTCGAAGAAGTCACCTTTCAAGCCTGCTGTAATATTATTTGCTTGGGTCTCCATAAGTATCCCCGAAATACGCAATCCGTTGTTCATAAGATGGTCGGTGTAATTAATATAACCTTTGAACCTTTTATATTGCAAATAACCACTAAATACTTTACTACTTCGCTCATCCATCATTAAATAAGGGAACGAAATGTCCTTTGCGTAGATAAAGTTAATTCCAGCCTCGATTTCAACTTTCGGAAAAAGCTTTCTTAACGATAAATTTCCATAAGTAAATTTAGCATTTCCTTTGTAATTATATAATGAATCGAAACCCAAACCATCGGCGTTTTGGTATGGAGTTCCCATTGAGATTCGTGCATTTAAATTTGTCCAATGTGATTGAACAGAAAAACCAAAGTCGTACTCGGAGTTCGAGCCAACTTGCCCACTGAATAGTGTTTTAAACTTAAAAGGTTTTTCGAGTTTTGTTCGATGATATTCTACTTTTCCATATAATCCCGTACTTAAAATGCCGGCACTCTTTGTTACTTCAACAACAGACATATCGAGCAGGTTGACTCTCGTAATGGGTGCATCCATTCTATTTGGACAAGCGTTATGATAATACTCCCCATCTATAAGCACCCTTACATCCCCTTTTTTGAAACCATCAGAATAAAGATCCTGACTAAAACTTAAACCCCGGCGAACTAACTGGTACCCATCCGAGTTCAACAACTCGCTGTTATAACCTGAACCAAAATCGTAGAGTTTAACGAAAGGAATCTGGCGACGCGACAAAACCTCTATTTCCCTGAACTCGTAAGTTCTTAGTGTATCAATCTGCTCCGAATAAGAAAAATAAGAAAGGAATGCCAAAAATGTCACTAAAATTTTTTTCATCTTTAAGCTCATATTTTGTCAAACAAACTTTTTATTTAGTCTATATCAAATCCTTCTGATGTTATTGAATTAAAGTAAAAGGCTAAACAATATGAATTAAGTGTAATTTACGAAAGATTTCAATTGATTAAATAATGACTTTTTCCCGAAGTATTCAATAAATAAGAAAAATGTAAAGGTAAAACAATAATTCATATAATCATAAAATATAATAACAAAAAATGTGATTCAATCTTTATTTCATTTGTAGCATCTAAACTATTATTTCCCCTTTTATTTTCTCCAATTTGCTTTAAATTATTGCTCAAAGGGAATTGCCCTTTAGAAGAATTTGATTGATACAGTTCTTGCATACAAACACTCTTAAGAAATATATTATTTATAAAGAACCGCAAACGTAAGAAAATTAACACTAATGGAAAAAAAATTTGAGGAAAACCTAAGAATGTATCTATTTTTTACAAGAAGCATAAATCAGCTCGAAATAATTTTGTTCTTTTTAAATATAGTTTTCAGGTTGACATCTCCGGAACCAAACAGGAAAAATAGAATTAATAAGTAAAGAACCAAAACGGAGAGTTCCAGCGATTGTCCAAAAGCAAGGAGACCCACCCTCAAGTGAATAAAAAACACAGCACCAACTAATATAGGAATTTGAATTAAAGCGGCTAAACGCACCATCAAACCAATACCAATCAAAAAACCGCCCAAAAGATGACCAACCGATGTATAAGCAAAAATCCAAAAATTTTGCGGTTCGCCAGCAAGATTTGTTAACGATTGTGGTTCGAGCATAAAAAGGAAACCACGAATACAAAGAGCAAATCCAAGAAAGGCTCTTATTAAAGAATAAGCCAAACCTAAACGATTTTCAAACCAACCGAAAAATTTTAATTGCTCCATAAACTTACCAAAATTGTACAACATTAATATTAGTTTTTATTTTCTAATATTTTAGCAACAGCACGCTCGAGTTTTATTTCACTTTTTGCAGCAAGTAACTCCGAAATCGAACCATTAAAATAAACCTGACCATCCAAAATGAACAAAATTTCGTCGGCAAGCTCTTCAATTTCGCTCATTATATGAGAAGTAATAATTATCACTTTACCCTTTTGCTTTTCAGCTTTAATAAGCTCTTTGAACTTACTGCTAACAACAGGATCCATACCAACCGTGGGTTCATCGAATATCAAAACCGAAGGGTCGAACATCAATGATAACACTGCTCCAATTTTTTGCCGAGTTCCTCCCGAAAGAGTCCTAATAGGTTTCTTCAATTCTGTCTCTAAATAAAAATCCTTTATGAATTTCTCCTCAACATTTTGTCGGACATTTCTAAGTTCCTTAACAAGATTGAAAATATCGGAAATGGTCAAATTTTCGGGGTAATTTGCGATTTGAGGCATATAACCAATTTTCCTACGATATTGATAATCTCCATTTGTCACTTCCCCGAACACATAAACCTTTCCGCTATCAGCTTTTACTAAACCTAAGATAATCTTAATAAGGGTTGTTTTTCCCGAACCATTGGGACCAGCAATTGCGGTTATCTTCCCACTTTGAAAAGTAGCAGTAATTTCCCTTAACACCTCAAATTTACCAAATCGCTTAGTAAGTTTGTGAATTTCTATCATACGGCGATTTTAGCCTCTATAAAGACTTTTCATTCGGGGTTTGGAGTCTTCTAAATTCATAGGTGTAAGCGAAGGAATTATACTTTCAGCAAAATTGAGTAGCTCAACAAAAAGACTATGCAATAAAATTACTGCATTCGGCTGCCTAGCAACTATTACTGAAAAGAAAGAAACAGGTCTATAAGGGAAATCGCCAAAACCATCCTTGTCAAGATCGTAACCCTTGTATTTACTCCAATAGTTCCTTATAAATGTATTATAAGTTAATCTGTTGTTAGAAAGAACATCGAAAGAATTACCGATAAAATTATTATCGACAAAAAAATTGTTCAGTGAATTTTCCATTAACTTAACCGCCCAACCATTACGCACAAAACTATTAAACCGAACAGTAATTCGATTCGAACCTTCTAAATACAACCCATTAGTATTTTTTTCGAAATAATTATTCTCGAGTAAACAATTTGTCAACTCTTTAAGTAACAAACCATAAGAGGCGGAGCCCCAATTCCTTATAAAACGATTCAATTTAATTGTTACATTTTTTGTATACATTACTGCGATGCCAGCACCATTACTTTCGAATGTATTCTCAATATAATCGCAACTATCGGAAAACATAAAATGGAGACCATAACGCAAGTTCCCTTTACTATAATTCCTTATAACAAGCGCATGCTTTACAAATTCAAAATAAATTCCGTCTCTATGTCCCACAATATTATTTCCCGAAATGGTAATATTTTTTGAATACCAAAGATGTATTCCATTTCCAGAATGCGACTCGGTTTTATTGTATGCAACAATAGTATTGTTTTTTACAATACAATTTTGTGACTTAGAAATGTAAATTCCAAAAAAGTTGCTATCGAGAATATTATTCTCGACAATTCCACCATTAACTTCTTCCAATCTAATTCCCGCATTCTCACGTAAGAAATTTATTCCAGAATTTTTGATAACTAAGCCCTTGATTATCACACCGTTGGCACGAACTGTGATTACTTCATCACGCTTGTTACCTATTATCTCTGGATAATTCACCCCAATTAATGATATCGTTTTTCGTATTACCAAACTATCAATGTTATATCTGCCAGGCTTCACCAAAATAGAATCGCCGTCATTTATCCGAATTAAAACATTCAACAATTCAAACTTCGAAGAAACATTATATATCTTTGCTTGCAAAAATGGATTTTGAAAACCCAATGCAACTAAACAAACTAGCAACAATATCATAAAAAACATTTTTAAAACCCGAACAAAAGATAAAATCAATGATGCTCCTCCATCTTCATCATTATTTTGCTTTGAATAGCCAGAGCCTGTACCTCATTGTAATTCATAATATGTCCACCATACTTTGATTTAATGACTTTCAATTTTGCCTCGGAAGGAACACAAAGAACATCTAAACCCATAGGACTTTGAAAAGCTTCTGTATGAAGAAAGTAAGCATTACGGAGGTTAATAAAATTACCCGGATTGGAAAAATCGCAAACCCACTCGGAATGAATTTCTTCGTCTTTTAAATTTGTACTTTTGTAATTGAACAAACACTCTATAGCATCGAACTTTAATACTTTGCCTTTTTGTGTAATCAATTCAGCAGCATACCTGTTATCTACAATTGTCATCTTACAAGCCGCGCAGGCATCTTTGCCATAATCAATTGGTTCGGGTTTGTAGGAGCAATTTCCTAATACAACTACGAAAAATATTAACATAAAGAATCTTCCCATACTGTCACTCCTTAACTTTTGAAACATTCCTATTCAAGATTAAATAAATAATTGCCAGAATAATAGAAATAACAATAATAACAAACCCAAACGAAGGATAAGACGCAACGTGGAAGTTCAATAATTGTTTCGTGCCAATCAATGGAGGCTGATAAGACATACCGGGAATTTTTATGGCAGCGTTTGGATTTAAATTATGTCCATAGTCATATTCCCATAAATAAAAATCATAAAGCCCCACAATACCAAGTAATATAAAAAGCCCAACCCAAATGTATACTAATTTTTTGTTCCCAGTAAAAAAGTTAATTAAACCTAAAATCATTAGAAAAATAATAATAAAAGGCATAACTTTTAATTCGGGAATGGAGTCGGGTTCAATTTCTTTCATTCCTATGTAATGATTTAAATCATTAATGATTTTTAAATCACCGGTAATCTTATTTAGCCAGATGTTCATAGAAAGACCTTCGGGATATTGTGGTGCTTTTAAAGCGATTGTCCATAAAGGCAAGAAAAAACTTCCTACCAAAATTAATGAACTTACCAGCAACAGAAATTTTGATCCTTTTTTCATTTCTTTAATCCTGATTAGCTTTGTTTAAAAAAATAAACAAAATAAATAAAAAAATCAGGGGATACATAATCCCCTGAATTATATTTTAAACTTAAAATATTGAAACTCCAACCAAAAGCTGATAAATACCATTTTATTTCCCTGGTGTATTATAACTTATTTGAATATTTGCATTAGCAGGCGAAACTCTTACATAACCTTGCATCTCCTGATGTAAAGCAGAACAAAAGTCTGTACAATAGAAAGGATATACCCCTGGTTTTGTTGGTTTCCATACAATTGTTTTTGTTTGACCGGGCATTATTAAAATTTCAGAATTAGTGTTACCTTTAATTGCGAAACCATGGGGAATATCCCAATCCTGTTCAAGATTGGTTACGTGGAAGTAAACAACATCGCCCACTTTAATCCCTTCTATGTTGTCAGGGCTAAAATGGCTACGAATTGCTGACATATAAACATGAACTTCATTGCCTTTTCTTTCAACCCGCGCATCGGATTCTTTCAATGTGGCGTAAGGATGCTGGTTTTCTTCAATTTTGTAAATTTTCACATTATTTTTCATTAAAATTTCTGCGGGGATTGCCTGCGCATAATGCGGCTCACCAACAGTTGGGAAGTCAAGCAACATCTTCATTTTTTCGCCTGCAATGTCAATCAATTGAGCAGATTGAGTTAGTTCTGGTCCTGTTGGCAAATATCGGTCTTTTGTAATTTTGTTTAAAGCAACAACATATTTACCCCAAGGTTTTTTGCTATCACCACCAGGAATGCAAAGGTGGCCAATTGAATAATAAACAGGCATTCGGTCGACAACCTCCCAGGTACCAAGCTTCCATTTAACAACTTCAGAGGAAACAAAGCAAGAGGTATATGCATATCCTTTTCCATCAAATTCTGTATGAAGTGGACCAAGACCAGGATTTTGGACTTCGCCAGCCATAACTGCTTCATATTTCAAAATTGGAATTCCATTAATCTCCCCATCGAATTGTTTATTTTCGATAGCCTTTAACATTTTAGAAAATGAATGAACAGGAATAACCGTTGCAAGTTTACCACCTCCGACAATATACTCCCCAGTAGGATCAACATCTACACCATGTGGAGACTTTGGAGTTGGTAAATAATAAATCATTCCCGGACAATCCTTTGGTTCGAGCACTAACACTTCTGTCTTAACTTCGCTTGTTGCCATATGTTTCTTTTCATCATAAACATTATGATAATATTCCACTTTAATTTTCTTAGCTTTCCCTTCCTTTACATACTTTTCTGCCAATTTCCAGTTAACAGCGGCGATGAAATCTTTATCGTTTTTCGAAGCATTTACTTCGAGCAAATTATTGGCTTGCTCGGTATTGTAACAGGTGAAAAAAGCCCAATCGCGGGAAGGTCCTTTCCCAGCATGGGCAAGGTCATAATTAAATCCAGGAACCAAAATTTGAAATGCAAGGTTCATTCTCTCGGTCCTGGGGTCTAAAGCTATGAAACTTATCGTTCCTTTAAAGTTCTCTTTGTACGAAGAAATTGGAACATCCGATTGAGGAATGGGAATGCTAAACCTTGTCGAGGCTACAATATATTCTGTATTTTCGGTAACAAAAGGCGAAGCGTGATTTCCGGCTGAATTTGGTATTTCAATGATTTCAGTTGTTTCGAAAGTACGAAGGTCAATCTTGGCAACTCGTGGGGTGTTATTTGCATTGATAAACAAAAATCGTCCATCTGGCACCCCATCGGTCATCGATAGTTCAGGATGGTGGGAATCGTCCCAAGGGATAAATCCATAGGATGTCATCAACATTGGCTTGGTCTCTTCGGTATAACCATATCCGGTTTCGGGATTTTGCGAGAAAACTGAAATAGTTTTGAAATGCCTGCCCGAAGGTAGTCCATAAACACCTACCTGTCCGTTGAATCCTCCAGAAGTAAATAAATAAAATTCGTCGTAACTTCCTGGGGCAACATAAACTGCTTTTGCAACGTCTCCACTTACAACTTCTTTTGACGATTTACATCCAAAATAAATGGCAAAAAATGCACCGATTATCAATCCGATCAATAAAACTTTTTTGGTTGTAGAACTGAACATAGTACCTCCTTAATTTGTTAAACAAACTTCTATTGTACAGAATTAAACTGTACACAATAAATTAATTCAATTTGCAAATTAAAAAAATTTTTTTATAATAAAACTATACAAGAAAAAAAAATCTGATTTTAAGAAAATAAAAAAAATTATTTAGAAACAAATCGCAAAAATTCTAAAACTGCACGTGCATCTTCGTAGGAAAGGTTTTGGTTTGGCATTACAGAAAGATACTCAGAAAGTAATTTTTTAACCTCGGGATGTTTTTTTTGCATTTCCTCAGGATTCAATATCATATTCATAATAAATTCTGGTGTTCGTTTCTTTAAAAGTTCTCTATGTGGGGGGCCAATATATCGTTCATTCAACTTATGGCAGGGTGAACATTTGAGGTTCCATATCTCCTCTCCCTTTGCGGCAAGTTTTGGATCAATAGCACTTAATTGCAATTTCTCTTTCACCGGACCAATCCCGTTTTCAAGTTCAAATTCTGTTAACCCCGCGGTAGTTACTTCCGAATCTTTCGAGGCAACATTTCGACTTTTATCTCCTCCACAACTTAACAAAATACAAAGAAGCATACTGCTCAAAACGATAAGACATTTCATTTTCTTACCTCTTAATTGTTAACAAGAAATTTTTGTATTAATTTATCTCTCTTTCCTTCCTTGTTTCATCATCCGAGGGTTGTCCGGCTTTCGTGTCGGATTCTTCCGAATGTGCTGAAACATTTTCAGAAGCACCAGTATCTTCGCTATAACCAGATTCTGGAGGTGATGATGTAATCTGTTCTTGTGGTTCAGACTTTGGAACTTCTTCCTCAACTTTTTCTTTTTCCGGCTCAATAACAGCTGTAGCCAACGACTCGGGAGCCTTTTGTTCAACTGTTTCAGAGACTTTTTCTGCTTTTTTCTTTGGTGTTGCGGAAACTTTAGCCTTGTCAGATTTCTTTGTCGTTTTCTTTTTACTTTGTTTCAACGAAACATTACCATCCTGTGGGGCACTCCAATCCACAAGTTCAATAGCAGCGAGTTCAGCAGCATCGCCACGACGAAAACCCAGCTTCACAATCCGTGTGTAGCCTCCAGGTCTGTCTATGACTGTGGGAGCTATTGTATCGAATAATTCTTGAAGTATAGCCTTGTTGGGAATTAAACGAGCAACAATTCGGCGAGAATGAAGATCAAATTTCATTCCTTCGGGTAGTTGGCCATTTTTCTCGCGAATTACTGCCCGCTTAGCACGGGTTATAATTTTTTCCACAAAGGGTCGCAATGCCTTTGCTTTGGCAACAGTAGTAACAATTTTTTTATGTTCAAGTAAAGACATAGCCAAATTTCTTAACAAAGCCTTACGATGACTTGCAGTTCGTTTTAACTTCCATCCTTTTTTCAAATGTCTCATTGCTTCACCTTAAAGAAATTATTAAAATTCATAATCGTAGGAGCGATTCGATTTTTCGGGTTTCAAATATCGACTTACATTTAAACCAAATTCAAGGCCATATTGATGAACAATGGTTTCCAATTCTTTTAGCGACTTCCGACCAAAGTTTTTCAGTTTCAATAATTCAGCTTCGGTTCTCGACACAATATCGCCTAATGTTTTAATATTATTTGCTTTCAAACAATTATATGCCCGAACACTTATCTCTAAATCTTCAACAGGTAGCATTAAAATCCTTCGTAAACGAGCATGCTCACTATCGAGCGACTCTCCTGCAGGCGAGGTTTCGACAATAGTAGGTTTTTCAACACTTTCGAAAGTTAAGAAATATTGAATATGTTCGGTCAAAACTCTGGCAGCAAATTGCACAGCTTCGGTGGGAGTTATTGTCCCATCGGTTAACACGTCCAAAATCAGTCGTTCGTAATCGGTTTTCTGACCAACTCTATGAGGTTCAACAGTGTAAATAACATTTTTGATAGGAGTATAAATTGCATCGATTGGCAACATACCAATTGGGTAATCGACCAAAGGATGTTCTTCGGCAGGAATGTACCCTTTGCCAAAACCAATTCGGAGTTCTACGTCGAATTCGGCGTCTTCGGCAAGACTGGCAATATGGAGGTCGGGATTAGTTACCTCCAACAATGCTGAACTCCTTTGAATGTCTTTTGCAGTCCAAGTATATGGTCCTTTTAAATGAAGATTAACTTTAAAGGGTTTTCGTTCTGAAGCTCGAATTCTAACCTGTTTTAGATTCATAATAATATCAGTAACATCTTCGAGCACCCCAGGAATATTTTGAAATTCGTGGAGAACATCTGTAAACTTCACCCCAATAATAGCGTAACCCGGAACTGTAGAAATCAAAACTCGACGGAAGGAATTGCCAATTGTTACTCCATAGCCCTTTTCGAGCGGTTGAAGGATAAAACGCGTATTATTAGGATCGCTTGTTTCTTCGATAATTACCTTATCAGGCATCTGAAGAAGCGTAAATAAATCGATATCTAACATTTTAAACCAAATTTATTCAACTTAACAATATTAGCAATTATACGCGTCGCCGTTTTGGAGGTCGGCAACCGTTATGTGGAATAGGAGTTTTGTCTAAAATACTATGAATTTCCAACCCAGCTGTGGCAAGCGCTCGAATGGCGGCTTCGCGTCCGCTACCAGGTCCTTTTACAATTACATCAACCTTACGCAAGCCCATATCGTAGGCTTCCTTTGCTGCTTTTTCAGCGGCAATCTGGGCTGCATAAGGTGTGCTTTTTTTCGAACCACGAAAACCGCTTTTCCCAGCCGATGACCAACACAATGTGTTGCCATACATATCAGTTATTGTCACAATTGTATTGTTAAATGTTGCAAGAATATAAGCCTTACCGTGTATTTCGGTAACTTGTTTTTTCTTTGTCCTTCGTTTTTGAGCTGCCATTTTATTCCACTAATTAATATTACAAAAACTATTTCTTTCCTACTGCTTTCTTCTTACCAGCGATTGTTTTTCTTCGTCCCTTTCGAGTTCGAGCATTTGTACGAGTTCTTTGACCACGAACGGGCAAACCACGGCGATGCCGTAATCCTCGATAGCAACCGATATCCATCAATCTTTTGATATTCATTTGTACTTCGCTTCGAAGCTGACCTTCAACTTTATAATCCTGAATAACCTGCCGGATTCGAGCTATCTCCTCATCTGTCCATTCTCCAACTTTCTTAAACTCATCGACACCAGCCTTCGAAAGAATTTCCTTTGCGGTTGTTCTTCCAACTCCATAGATATAAGTCAGCCCCACAAAACCACGCTTATTCTTTGGTAAATCAACTCCTGCTATTCTTGCCATCTACCCCTCCCTTTTATCCTTGCCGTTGCTTATATCTTGGATTCTTTTTATTGATGATGTAAATTCTCCCCTTTCTCCGGACTATTTTATCCTCCGGAGAGCGTTTCTTCACAGAAGCCCTAACCTTCATAATCCACCTCTTTTATTTGTATCGATAAATTATTCTTCCTTTGGTTAAATCGTATGGCGAAATTTCGACACGAACCTTATCTCCCTGTAAAATCTTGATGTAATTCATTCTCATCTTGCCGGCAATATGAGCAAGGACTTTGTGCCCATTTTCGAAACGAACGATAAATTGAGTATTCGGAAGGGCTTCCTCAATTATACCGTCCATTTGTATCATTCCTTGCTTTGCCATAACCTCTCTTTATCTATATGTTAATACTATTGGCTTATCTTTTGCGACAACAATTGTATGTTCAAAATGTGCCGAAGGTTTACCATCGGCAGTAATAACTGTCCAGCCATCCTCTTTCGTCCTAACTTTGTAATCGCCAGCATTCACCATCGGCTCTATTGCTAAAGTCATATTCCCCAGCAACTTTAAATTTGGGTATTGCCGACGCGCAAGCAATGGTGGAACAAAATTAGGTATGGGTGGCTCTTCGTGGAGCCTCTTGCCAATACCGTGTCCCACCAATTCCCTGTTAACAGAAAACCCATTAGCTTCGACAAACGACTGTATCGCTCGAGAAATATCATAAACTTTGTTACCTTCGATTGCAGCTTCTATCCCAAGTTCTAATGCACGCTGTGTAACATTTAAAAGACGTTCTTTCATATCGTTAATTTGACCAACAGGATAAGTAACAGCGCAATCTCCGTAATATCCTTCTTTGAGAACACCACAATCCAACGATACAATTTCTCCTTCCTTCAACTTTCGATTACTTGGCAAGCCGTGAACTACTTCCTCGTCTATCGAAATACACAAAGTAAAAGGATATATTTTATGGTCAACTCGGTATCCTTTAAATGCAGGCTGGGCATTGTGCGAAAGAATGTAATCTTCTGCGATTTTGTCTAATTCAATGGTTTCGATACCTGGTTGGACATACTTTTCCAATAGGCTTAATGTATCGGCAACAATCCGACAGGCTCTTTCAATAAGCTTAATCTCTTCGGCCGTTTTTACTAAAGAGAAATTCACATTACTCGTTTGAGCCTTTTTGTCGGATTTTCTCATTAAATTCCTCCTATTGCACCAGCACGACCACGAATCCTGCCGCTTTTCATAAAGCCATCGTAATGACGCATCAATAAGAACGATTCAATTTGTTGCAAGGTATCGAGTATAACGCCAACAACAATTAAAATCGAAGTTCCGCCAAAAAAAGATGCAAAAGATGAAGTTACTCCAAGCACATTAATAGCAAAAGTTGGAATAACAGCAATTATAGCGAGAAAAATCGAACCTGGCAAAGTGATTTTCGTCAAAACCGAATCTATGTATTCAGCAGTTTGCTGACCAGGGCGAATACCGGGAATGAACCCTCCCTGCTTTTTCATATTGTCAGCCATATCGCGTGGGTTAAAAATTACAGCAGTATAAAAATATGTAAATAAAATAACTAAACCTGCATACAAAATTGCATAAACAAAGGAACGCTCGCTAAAAGCGACAACGATGTTATGTAGCCATTGGCTTGTTGGGAAAAAGTTGAATATCGTTTGCGGGATGAAAATAATCGATTGAGCGAAAATTATTGGCATAACACCAGCAGTTATCACACGAAGGGGAATATACTGAGTTGTACCCCCAACTATTTTTCGACCGACCTGCCGCTTGGCATATTGTACAGGAATTCGGCGAGCACCTTGAGAAATGAAAATTATCGAAGCTACGATAGCAACCCAGAAAGTCAGAATTATAATTTCAACTGGCCAGGGCCGTTCTCCCAAAGTAAATACTTGCGAAAACTCTTGATAGAGAGCATCGGGGAATCGGGCAACTATACCGATAAAGATTAAAAGTGAAATTCCATTTCCAATACCTTTTTCTGTAATTTGTTCACCAAGCCACATCAAAAATATGGTCCCAGCAGTCAAAAGGATAATTGTTGATACAAAAAAGAAAAATCCCGGATTTGGAACAACCGGGACTCCGTTGGCTTCCATATTAATCAATCGTACACTCATTCCCCAAGATTGCAACATACAAATAGGCACAGTCAAAATTCGGGTGTATTGATTAATTTTCCTTCGACCTTCTTCGCCTTCTTTCTGCATTTTCTGGATCTCGGGGATCACAATTCCAGCAAGTTGCATAATAATCGATGCAGTGATGTAGGGCATCACGCCCAAAGCGAAAATTGCAGCATTCGAAAAAGCCCCACCAACAAAAAAGTCGAACAATCCAAATAAATCTTGCGCAGTTCCCTGATTGAAAGCAGATAATACGTGAAAATCGACCCCCGGTAATGTTATGTATGCCCCGACACGTGCAACAATAATTGCCACAAGGGTAAACAAAAGCCTTTGCCGGAGCTCTTCTATTTTCCAAATATTTTGAAATGTTTGAACAAACTTACTCATATAGCGCTACCTTACCTCCAACTGATTCAATCTTTTCAACAGCAGATTTAGAAAATTTATGGGCTTTAATGGTTAAGGGCTTAGAAATGTTGCCATCGCCCAAAATCTT
>Ga0197142_1000824_pt1 | contig 29095 bp, 20 predicted proteins | sample GBS60_MetaG_FD_148614 | JGI IMG/M metagenome (GOLD analysis project Ga0197142, IMG submission 148614) | Sediment microbial communities from Great Boiling Springs, Gerlach, Nevada, United States - GBS 60_MetaG | ecosystem: Environmental > Aquatic > Thermal springs > Hot (42-90C) > Sediment... | reverse complement strand
GACGTCGGGGCACGGCATGCCGTGCCCCGACCCTGACGCCTCACCCCCCCGTAGCGATCCGCTCTCGCCAGTACGCCATCAACTCTTCCACCATCATCGGCACATCGATCTGGGGCGACCATCCTGTCGCCTGCCGTAGTTTCGTATTGTCGCCCACGAGCAACGGCTCATCCGACGGACGCAGGCGCGCCGGATCGATGCGGACTTCCGTCGCAACGCGACCAGACCGTTGCACCAGCGCAACAATATCGCCGATGCGCGTCGCCACACCTGAGCAGAGATTGTAGATTTCACCTGACACGCCATGGTCGAGCAACAACCAGAGCGCACGCGCCACATCGCGCGTATGGGTGAAATCACGCCGCGACTCCAGATTGCCGACGTATATGACCGGTTCCTGACGATCATGCTCGATCAGCGCCATCTGACGGCAGAATGTCTGAATGGCGCACCGGTCGCCCTGGTGCGGACCGACGTGATTGAATGAACGGGTGACGACAACGTGCAAACCATAGCTGGCGGCATACTGCAAGCCGCTCAATCCGGCTGCGACCTTGCTCACACCGTAGGGACTGAGTGGACGGGTGGGATGCGTTTCGCGGATCGGCGTCTCTTCTGGACGCACCCAGCCGTACTCGGCGCTGGTACCGGCGATATGCACCCGCGCGCGTGGCGCATAACGGCGCACCGCCTCCAGCAGGTTGATCGTTCCCTCGACATTGGTGCGCATGGTGACAACCGGCGCATCCCACGACTCGCTGGGATAACTCTGCGCCGCCAGGTGGTACACACGATCCGGCGCCGCCCGTTCCACTGCACGCGCGACCGAGTACGGATCTTCGATGTCTCCCTCGTGCACCGCGATCCGTCCAAGCAGATGCGCAATCGGGCGCGTATCACTGCGCCAGCGTTTGAAAGCATGCACCTCGACGCCGGGTAGTGTCACCAGATAGTCGGCAAGCGCGCTGCCAACCGGACCCGTAATGCCAGTAATGAAAACGCGCACGAATATGCCTCCCCATGCCTGCGCCGTCTCCAGGTTCTCTAGCGTACCGCGACTCACCGGTTTTGTCCAACTCCAGCGACGTCGTAACTGTTCACACCTGGAGGAACACACACGCCCGGGAGCGAGGGCGTCCCGCCCTCGTCGCGTCTACAAGGGCAAGATGCCTCGCCCCCAGGAGAAATGTGGACACGGACGAGACATTCGGCACCGGCACTGGGGTTGATCTGATACCCTGAACTACGGCAGCACGGGCAACGACTTTGCGCCAGCGTACCGGAGCGCAGCGAGTGACACACGCCCCCCACAGCGCAGAACATTGCGCCATCCAGAAGCATGCGTCACCCGCAGGCAGGATCATCGTGCGCCGTGGGCGTTCGACCCTCTACGACCCACCCACTGCAAGCGCGCGCAGGCTGGCAGGCTCGAGCGCATGACCGGCGTGCACATCCTCGTGTGGCGTCGATTGACTGCGCTGAACGATAAGACGGAGCAACCGGACGGTGCGTGACGTATCGTCCGACAGAGCCGCCTCTTCAAGATCGGCGATCAGCGCGAGCACATCGGCGGGGACAAGCCGGCTGGCATTCCTGGCAATGAAAATCTTCTCGTGGCTTGTGCGGTCGTACTGCTCGCCGGGCAGGAACAGTTCCTCAAAGAGTTTCTCGCCTGGGCGCAACCCTACAAAGGCGATATCGATGTCGCGCCCTACCTGCAACCCGGAGAGTTCGATCATATCGCGCGCCAGATCGAGAATCTTGACCGGCTCACCCATGTCCAGCGTAAACACCTCGCCGCCCCGACCAAGCGCCGCCGCCTGCAACACCAGTTGCACCGCTTCGGGGATGGTCATGAAATAACGGCGCATCTCCGGATGGGTTACTGTCACCGGTCCGCCGGCGGCAATCTGCTGCTTGAACGTCCACACAACACTGCCGCGACTGCCCAGGACGTTGCCGAAACGCACTGCCATGAACGCCCGACCGCTGACCTTCGCTGCGTGATGCACCAGCAGTTCGGCGGCACGCTTGCTGCTGCCCATGATGCTGGTGGGGTTGACCGCCTTATCGGTCGAGATCATGACGAAGCGTTCAACGCCGGTGACAATTGCGGCATCGAGCAGATTGCGCGTGCCAAGCACATTGTTGGTCACCGCTTCGACGGGGTTGGCTTCCATCAGCGGAACGTGCTTGTGCGCTGCGGCATGGAACACGATCTCCGGACGATACCGCTCGAACACCGCGTGAATGCGCTCGGAGAAGCGAATATCGGCAATCACCGTATGCAGCGTTGGCGTGCGGTATGACCGGCATTGTCCATCACCGTCTACGCTATCCGACTCTCCGCGTGGCGTGTTCAACCACCGGTACAACTCGTTGTGGATGGCGAATACACTGTTTTCACCGTGCCCCAGAATGATCAGGTCAGACGGTTCGTACCGCAGCACGTGGCGACAGATTTCGCTCCCGATCGATCCGCCCCCGCCGGTGACCAGCACGCGCCGCCCACGGATCAGGCGCCCTACCGCCTGCATATCGGTTTGTATCGGCGCGCGGCGGAGCAGGTCTTCGATCTGCACATCGCGGATATGATTGACGCTGAACCGACCATCGACCAGTTCGGCTATTCCGGGGATGATGCGAGCGCGCACACCGGCACGTTCACAGATCGCAACAATCTCACGGATTGTTTTGCCCGGCGCACTCGGCATGGCGATGATCACCTCGTTGATCTGATACTCTGCCGCCAGACGCGGAATATCGTGACGATCACCGAGCACCGGCGCGCCATTGATGCGCACGCCTCGCTTGTGCGGGTTATCATCGACAAAGCCCACAATAACATTATTCTGCCGGGCAAGACGCATACTCTGCACAATCATTGCGCCGGCTTCACCGGCGCCCATGATCAGCGCACGATTACCGCTCTGTCGATGCCAGCGCCGGGGGGAAGGTTGAAATCGCGCGTGCATCATCAGGCGCGGCAATGCGGTCAGTGTCAGCGCGGATAAGACGAAGATCGGCGGGATCGACAACGGGACAACCGGTATCGCTGGAAACAGGGCGCGCCCGATCAGCACCATGCCTTCCAGAACGATCCCGGCGCACACAAGCGCCCACGCCAGCAGACTGAACTCGTGGAACGATGCATAGCGCCAGTACTGGGCATAGACCCGTGTCATCCCAAAGAGCATCAGCACAACAACCGGCGCTGCTCCGGCAAACAGCACGAACGACCGCCAGTGCTCACCCAGATCGAGACGCTCGAGACGTAGTGCATAACTGGCGAACGCCGCAATAGTCAACATCAACACATCGATTGTGCAGAGATGTCCGGCAGGCAATGATCGTGACATATCCTCCTCCTGTTCCACTCCGCGCCGTTGCGCAGCGGAATGCTCAACATGCCCAGGGAGTCACGCCGAATCGCAGCAGGTAGTAGATCGTCTTGAGCATTTCACCAGACACGATCCGGCGACCTTCGGGATCACGCCACCAGTTGGACGGCGTGTAGGGCGGATGGCGCGGACCATCGTAGAACGCGACGACGCCGGTACCGGCAAGGTGACGATTAATCACGCACATAGCGCGCCGACTGTGGGGCCACTCGGTAACGATGAGCAGGCGTTGGGCGTGGCGCTCCTGCGCCATGCGAGCAATTTCGCGCCCATCCGCCCAGGTGCTATCGGTCGCCACCGGCACGAATGCTGTTTCGGGAACCCCCTGCTGGAGTGCCAGTCGGCGCGCCTTCTGCAACACGACCGAGCCGCCGGGCAGATCGCCGGTGCGCCAGATTTCCCGCGCCCATCCCTCACGGTAGAGATCGATCGCGTGCTGGTCACGCAACGGGAACCCGCCGCCAAGCACGACAATCGCATCGGCGTGCGCCGGTCGTCCTTCCAGCGCCAGCAGACCGCCCAGCGCTGGCAACCACCACCCGGCGCTGACCGTCAGAGCAGCGATAGTCAAAAGCGTTGCGTATCCCAGGCGGGCGGATCGGTGTGACCATTGCAGACGTGTGATTATGCGCAATTGTGGTATTCGTTTCTGATCTGTCATCTCACGACTCACGCCACGCCTACCGTATCTTCCGACTGGATCGATTGCACCAGACTGCGGCGCAACTGTTCACACACCATATCGACCTGCGATTCGGTCATCACGCTGGAAAACGGCAGCGCCAGCGACGTATCCCCCAGGCGTTCGGTCACCGGGAAATCGCCCCGGCGGAAACCGAACCGTTTGCGGTAGAACGGTTGCAGATGGATCGGTGTAAAGTACGGACGACTCGGAATACCGCTGGCTGCCAGCAGGCGCATCACTCCATCGCGTCGGGCGGGCGGCTTGATCCGCACCACATAGACGAACCAGCTCATCACCGTGGTCGTATCGCTGATCAGCGGACGTTCGACCAGTTCGAGATCGGCGAGCCGTTCGCTGTACCATGCTGCCACTCGCGCGCGTTTTGCCAGCAACTCGTGGATGCGCTGCATCTGCACACACCCCAGCGCGGCGCTCAACTCGTCGAGCCGATAGTTGAAGCCAAGCCGGGTATGGTTCAACCAGGCGTCGAACACGTCACGACCCTGGTTGCGCAGACTGCGCAGCAACACCGCCCATTCTTCGTTGTTGGTGACAATCATGCCCCCTTCGCCGGTGGTGATCTGTTTGTTCGGGTAGAAGGCAAAGACAGCCAGATCGCCCAACGTCCCCGCCGGATGACCGCGATACTCCGAACCAAGCGCCTCGCAGGCATCTTCGATGACCACCAGATTCCGCCGCCGCGCAAGTGCGACGATCGGCGTCATATCCGCCGGTTGACCAAACGCATGCACTGCAAGAATGGCTTTCACCCGACCATAACGACCGTTGCGCAGAGCGGGCGGCAACCAGCGCCGCGCCGCCATCCCGCCGCGCGAGAGATCGCTTATCGCAGCATGCACCTGTTCCGGATCGATATTCCCCGTCAGCGGATCGACATCGACGAAGATCGGGATGCCGCGTTCGTACAGAATGCAGTTTGCCGATGCGATAAACGAAAACGGCGTCGTGACGACCAGATCATATTCGGTAACGCCAGCAGCGATGACGCTCAGATGCAGACCGCTCGTGCCAGAGTTGACTGCAACCCCGTAACGAGCGCCAACAAACGCCGACAGACGTTGCTCGAACTGTTGAACATACGGTCCGATGCTCAAAACCGGCGTGTGCAACGCTTTCATGACAACTTCCCGCTCAGCATCGGTCACATCCGGCGATGACATGGGCACTCTGTCCATATTCTGCTCCCTGGCATGCTCTGCCTTTGTGGACGTTCCGACATATTCAGACCGAAGAACCTGCTGCGCCCCAATACAGGACGCATCTAGCCGCCAACCTCGCGCGCCAATCCTGCATGCTGCGGCGGGATCATGCGATACGCCGGGAAATACGTTGCGTCCTGCGGCAGAGCGCATCCGTAGTACTCCGTCCATGCCTGGCAGAGGTCGGCATACAGCGTCGGATGGCGCACCCGTCGATACGTTGAGAAACGTGCGCGCAGCGGAGAGAAACTTGCCTTGAACTGATAGATCCCATCGTTCTGCTGATACCCTCCCCCCAGAATGAGCCGACGCTTCCCATGGCGTCGCCCCCACTGAATAGCAGCATAAATGACGGCGTTCGCCGGACGCAGTCGCTTATGCTCCTCTTCCATGCCGCCGAGAAAATCGTGCATCTCTTCATCATCATAGAGATACAGGTGCGCCGCAATCGCCCGATCACGATACACGGCGAACAGAAACAGCGTGTTATCGGGCAATTCGTCGCGAAACGCCAGAAAATAGTCGAGCGAGAAAAAGTAGCGTTTGTGCGCCTGACGACGCTCCATCGTCATCGTATAGATGCGGTGGAACTCGCGCACATCGGCATCAGTTCGCCCTTCGACAACGCGCACCTGATCGCGGTGTGCGCGCTGAATGTTCTTGCGGCAGGAGAGCGAGAAGGAATGGCGCCACAGATCCTCCTCCGGAAGCGTCAGATCGACAACGACGATCTCGCGATTGAACTGCACGTGCGCGGAGTCCAGCAGGTCGGCGGCGCGCTCCGATGGATGCAGGTGAGCAAATTCCGCCACAACCCCCTGTTCTTCACACAACCGGTTCCAGCGTTCGTCGAAGAAATACCTGAGCAGGGGCGTCACCTCACCCCATGCCATCGGACCGGTATACTCAGGGGTGAGGGTATCCCAGAACGGCGCATACTGCTTCGCAAATGGCAGATTCGCCACCGGACGCAGAAAGAACGGGTAAACGATCCGCCCTGCGCCGGACGACACAACAAACAAGCGGGCAGGATAGCCGATATGACGCTGCACAATCCGGGCGTAGCCGATACTGCCGAATACACTGATGTGCGTCGGCATCGCCTCCTCCCAGGCATCCTGATCCTCAATGGTGAACAACTGCTCCTGTATCACGTGTGTGCTCCTTCGTTCCTGCGAAACTCCACAGATTTCAGCGGCTCGCCGTTCTGATCCGCGCTGCGCAGTTCCAGCACAGGCATGCGCAGATATGCGGTCGTGCGTTGCTTACGGGCAAAATCGTTGAAGGCGCGCTGCACCTGCACCGGCGTCAACCCCAATGCCTGCGCCGCATCGTCGGGCGATACGTTATGTTCCTGCGCATACCAGAGCAGATCCATCGTCTCAAAGGGAAGGCGAAAGAAGAATTCCTGCTGCGTGGTCGGTGCGCTGTAGGTATCCGACGTTGGCGGGCGACGCTGGATGACCTCCGGCACCTCAAGATAGCGCGCCAGTTGATAGACCTGCGTTTTGTACAGATGCACAATCGGGCGCAGATCGGCGCCACCGTCACCGTACTTGACGAAGAAACCCTGGTCGTGCTCATTCTTGTTCGGCGTGCCGACGACTGCGTAATTGCGCACCTCGGCGTGGTAGTACAGCATCGCCATGCGGGTGCGTTGCTTGAAATTCGAGGCGGCGACAATCTGCGCATACTCGCGCGGCGGTAAGCGTTTGCTTTTGACTTCGCCATCGGGCGTGACAATTTCGAGCGAGAAGACGTTCAGCGTATCGGCATCGAGCAGATTCTGCGGCAGCACAATGCGCATTTTGTAGCCGCGTTCAGCATTGTACTCCGGGAAGATGCGACGCACCGCCTCATCACGACGACGGTAGCATCCAAATCCTTCGAGCACCGGCGTAATATCCTCCAGGATCGGCTCGACGCCATAGTGCCGCGCAACCATCTCCGAGAGATGCAGCGTTTCCGGGTCGGAGTCGCGCTCCGGCATCATCAACGCAACCACGCGCTGCGGACCGAAGGCGCGCACACAGAGCGCCAGCGCCACCGATGAGTCGATGCCGCCGCTGATCCCCAGCGCAACCCCCTGACGGTGGAAGGTTCTGATGACGTGGCGCTGCAACCAGGCAATGATGCGCTCCGTCTCGGCAGCGGCATCGATCTGTAACACATGTGTCCCAAATGTCATCGGTCTCCTCCTGCTGCCACGCCGCTTCGTATGCACACCCTGACATCATCCGCATCCGAGAGCGGCTGCGGCATACGCATGTCACGAATGAACTGCTCAACCAGCAGGTGTGTCGAGAGAATCCCCACCAGCGCCATATCCTCGGTTTCGCTCAGACGCACCCCGGAGAGCGCTTTCTTCCTCAAATGCGCAACAGCCATGGGGCGGAACAGACCCGTCGCCTGGATGTGTTCCGGCGCGAGCAGATGATCGACATAGCCCGGACGCGCATCGTTGAAGAAACTCCGGTGGATCGGCGCGCGATACGGTTGCTTCGCGCGCTGCCAGATCGCGTCCGGGAGCCAGCGACGGCTGACCTGGCGCAGAATGTACTTTTCGGTCAGACCGCGCAGTTTCAGACGCGACGGCAGTCGGCTGGCAAACTCGATCACCCGATGATCGAGGAAGGGGAAGCGCCCCTCGACTGCGTGCGCCATGAGCATCCGATCGCCCTGGGCTGCGAGCAGGTACTGCGAGAGGAAGGTGGTGATTTCCAGGTACTGCGCCTGCTGCAATGGATCCCACGTGCTGAACGCTTCCGGGTAGAACGGCGCGTGATCCTCCGGCTGCGCCAGTGCATCGGCAGCCTGACGCACCTCGTCGCTGAAGAATCGTCGGATCCGACTGGTGGTGCGCCAGCGTGGACGATGGGAATAGTCCGGCGCCTGCGTATCCATCAATCCTTCGCTAAAAAATGCCGACAGATAGGCTGTGTTGCTGCTGGCAAACCCGGCGATCCATGGATAGAGCCGGCGAAACAGGAGCGGTCGCAGGCGCGATGTCGGTTGACGCGCCCAGAAGCGTCGCACTTTCGCTTCCTTGAAAATGTCGTACCCTGCCAGGAATTCGTCGGCGCCTTCACCGGTCAGCACCACACGATAGTTCCGGTCGCGCACCAGCTGCGAGAGGAGGAAGAGCGGCGCGGGTGAGGTGCGCAGGATTGGCGTTTCAGTATGCCAGATCACCTCCGGGAAGACGCGCCCGATGTCGGCATGGGTGACAAACGCCACCTGATGGTCGGTTCCGAGGAATTGCGCCATCTGGCGCTGAAAAGAACTCTCGTCGAATTCGGGATCGCTGAACGCAATCGAAAAGGTGTCGAGCTGAACTCCGGCGGCGCTGCGCACGATTGCCGCCACCGTCGAGGAGTCGAGTCCGCCGCTCAGGTACGCGCCAACCGGCACATCAGCCCGCAGGCGGATCCGCGTTGCATCGATCAGCAGGTCGCGCAATTCCTCGATATATTCATCTTCACTGCGCTCACGCACCGGCAGACCGAAATCGAGACGCCAGTAGGGTCGGATGTCGATCTGTCCCTGGCGCGCGATCAGATAGTGTCCGGGCGGAAGATCGACAATGTTGCGAAAGATCGTTCGTGGCGAGAGGGTGCTCCAGAAGGTGAAAATCTGCTCCAGCGCCACCGGATCGATCGCTCGCGGCACGCGCGGATCCGCCAGGATTGCTTTTATTTCGGAACCGAAGATCAGTGCGCCATCGACGATAGTGTAGAACAACGGCAGAATGCCAACCCGATCACGCGCCAGGAAGAGTGTCTGTTCACGCGCATCCCAGAGAGCGATGGCGAATTGACCGTTGAGCAGGGAGAGACACGCCGGTCCATGATCTTCGTACAGGTGCAGGATCACCTCGGTGTCGGTACTGGTGGTGAAGCGATGTCCACGCGCTTCCAGGTCGGAGCGCAGTTCCACATAGTTGAAAATCTCACCGTTGAAGACGATCCAGAGCGTTTCGTCTTCATTGGCAATCGGTTGTTGACCGCCGTGCAGATCGATAATGCTCAAACGCGCATTGCCCAGACCAGCCTGATCGTCGAGATAGATGCCAAACTGATCGGGTCCGCGGTGCCGGATCATTGCCAGCATCCGGCGGAGCGTCTCTTCGTGGATCGGTTGATCACCCTGGATATTGACGATACCCACAATCCCGCACATGGATACACTCCTGTCAGGTTGAACGGTCAGCGTTCAACGCCTGTGTCAATTCTCGCCGGGCAATTTTTCCTGACGTGTTGACCGGCAGTTCATCGCGAAACTCGACGTACCGCGGCACCATGAAATCTTCCAGCCGCGAACGGCAGTGCGCCAGAACCTGCATCTCTGTCAGATCGGCATTCTTTGTGACAACGAATGCCTTGATCGCCTGCCCCAGGATCGGGTCGGGGACACCCACCACTGCGACCGCCACCACGCCCGGCAGTTCGTAAATGACGTTTTCAACTTCTTTGGGTGCGACTTTTTCACCACGACTTTTGATGATGTCGTCCTTACGCCCGACGAAGTACAGAAACCCATCGGCATCCATGCGAAACAGGTCGCCGGTGTAGCACACGCGCTCACCCGGCAGCGGACCGGGGCGGAAACGCTGTGCCGTGGCTTCTGGCGCTTCCCAGTAGCCGCGCATCACGTGCCGTCCACGCACCACCAGTTCGCCAACCTCACCCGGTCCGAGGCGGTTCCCCTGTTCATCTTCGATCCAGACCTCGGTACCCGGAATGGCAATGCCAACCGAACCGGGGCGACGCTCCACTTCTTCGGGCGGCAGGTAGAGCGTGCGTTTGGTTTCGGTCAGACCGTACATCGAGTAGAGGCGCGCCCAGTGAAATGTTCGACGCAGTTCCAGCACGTGGCTGGGAGGCAATGCGGCGGCAGTGTTCGTGAGGTACCGGATGCTCGACAGATCGTAGCGGCTCAGATCCATCTGCAGGAGAAGGGCATAGATCGTCGGAACGCCGGGAAAACCGGTGACACGCTCTTCCTCGATGCGCCTGAGGATCGCCGCAGGATATGCAAACGAGCGTTCGAGCACCAGTCTGCCGCCGAAACGGAAGGTCATGAGCAGCTGGTAGAGACCATAATCGAAGGAAAGCGGCAGCATGTTGATGACGACATCATCTTCGACATTCTGCACGTAGGTGATGATCGACTCGCTGGCAAAGACGACATTGCTGTGATCGCTCATGACCCCCTTCGGTTCCCCGGTGCTGCCCGAAGTGTAGATCAGGCACGCCAGGTCGAGATCGATAGTGACGCGCGGGAGCGGCGCAGCGTCGTACTGTGCCTGCACAGCGTCGAAATCGATGAAACGTGGATGGGTGATACGGGCAGCAGCGCCTTGATTGCACAGCACGCCAACCTTGAGCGATGGCGCATCGTGGAGCAGCGCCGACAAATGTACGTCTCTGATCTGCGCATCGGCAATCAGCGCAGCGGCGCGACAGTTGTTCAGAATGGCGGTTAGTTTGTCCTGTTTGGTCGTATGGTTGATGACCACGAAGACGCCGCCCGCCTTGAGCGCAGCAAAAATCCCGACCACCGCTTCGACCGAGTTGGGCATGAAGATCGCCACCCGATCACCGCGCCCGACGCCATGCTCCACGAGCGCGCGCGCCAGGCGATTGGTCATCAGATCGAGGTCGCGGTAGGTCATCCGGTGTCCATCGCACACCAGCGCAACCTTATCCGGCAGTCGCGCGGCGCTGTTGATCAGAAAGTCATGGACCAGCATAGGCTTCCCCCAGATCAAATGACGAGCGTGGCGCTTCTGCAAGCGTTGCCGTCTCAAGTTTGCGCGCCACATACTCCGCAAGGTTCTTCACCGAGTCGAAGTTTTCGGGTATCAGTTCGTGATCGGCGACGCTGATGCCAAACTGTGCTTCCAGGAAGGTCACCAGTTCGATCACGCCGAGCGAGTCCACAATCCCTCGTTCGAGAAACGAGTCCTCATCGCTGTAGATCAGACTTTCGTCGCCGAACAACAGGTTGTGCGTGATGTAGGTGCGAATCTGAGCGGGAATGTCCAGCGCTGTGACCTGCATACCGTGCTCCTTTGTTCAATCGATGATTTCACGAACCAGCATGAATGCTTCTGCCGCCATCAGACCTGCCGTGCTGCCGCGGACTCGCGCCAGCGCCTCGATTGCGCGCAACGAACGGGGATGGGGCGGCTGTTTCAGTTCGTTGCGAAAACAGGCAAGCGCCTGAAGTTTGCGTTCCAGAACGTTACTGATGTCCACAAAAACGGTTGGCTTGAAGGCGCCATCGTCCAGCGGCGACGCCCAATCGGTCTCCGAGAGGGTTTCGTAACAGAGGAGCCGCCGGACCGGACAGTGGTTGACCGGGCGCGATGCAACCAGGGTCGCCAGGTAGGTGGCTTTGTGATCAGTGTGCAGATCGCCGCCGAACGGGGTATAGACCACGTCGGCGTTGACCGAGAAGATCACCTCACGGAGCGCGTCCGCCAGTTCGTGCCCCGGCACTGTATCGAGACGCGGCGCCGGAAAGTCGAGAAAGAAGATCCCCGCGCCGCCGAGTATCTCGTGCGCTTCACGCGCATGCTGGCGATCCTCTTCGTCGATCTCCGGCGAAAAGATCTCAGGGAAACCACGGGTGACCACCACCACATAGACCCGGTCGCCGCGTTCAACGTGACGCACCGTGACTCCGCCGCACCCCAGGACTTCATCATCCGGATGCGCAGCCACAATCAGGACGTTCATGCATCCACTCCTTCATTCGTCAGAACACATCGCTCAACAGCAAACTGAAACGCAACGGCGGCGGATCCGCCGTGATCGGGGCATAGCACATGCGCAACCGGTAATCGGTGTGTCGCTCCATGATCGACGGATCGAGACCGATCATCCGGGCATGCACGCCGGTCATGCGCACCTGGCGCGCGCCGGTGTATGTCAGCAACGCGGCAAGATCGTCCGCCGTGCGCTGCGGGGCGTCGGTCAATGCATCGAGCAGGGTAAGCGTACCGTTGCGATCAATCTTGTAGATGACGGCAAGCCGTCCATTGACCCGTTCGGCATAATAGGGAAGTTCCAGGCTGCGCCACTGGCGGTATGTGTCATCGCAGGGCGGACCTGCCTCGTCCGTCAGACGCAGGTGCGGCAACGGCGTGACGCTCCGCGGCGGATCAACCGGTGTGGCAGGATGCCAGTTGTACAGTTCAGTTTCCAGCAGCGTTTTCCATCCGAACGCGCGCTGGAAGAGCGCGTAGGAATTGCCGTTCGGAAACCCCAGAATGAACAGCGCACCCTCCTGTCGCGCTACTGCTGTCGTCGTCGCTACCAGGCGATGAAATGCCGGGAATCCACGATGATCGGGGTGCAGCATGAGACTCATCGCCAGGTAATAGCGGTATTCCCGTCCATACCCATCGGTGATCGCGTGCGGTACGAGCGCCTGATGTCCGACCAGAAGGTCGCCGCTCCAGCCAAGCGCAACAATCGCATCGCCATACGGATTGACGAAGTAAAAGCGCGCCCATGCCCTCCGGTCCAGACGATAGCCAAAGACGCGCTGGAACAGACGCTCCACGTCATCGAAGACTGCTTCCGCGTCACGAGCCGAGCGAATAAGCGTTACCTTCATCGCTTTCACCTGTTCGAGATAGCGAACGTCCACGTTTACGAACCTCCGGCTGGCGGCGCGTCCGACGCACTGCCCGGTTGCCGGGCGAGTACGCCGAGAAACTCTGGAATCTGGCCGTTCGCACTGCGCTCGACCCCTTCGCGTGTCAGCACCACGCGCACGGTTCCGATCAGAATGCGCAGGTCAGTCCAGAGACTGATGTGATCGACATACCAGACATCGTGCGCCAGGATTTGATCCCACGTCTGGTTGCTCCGCCCGTGGAGCACTGCCTGGCACGTTATCCCCGGCAGCACCTCCAGCCGACGACGTTGATCCTGGGTGTACCGGTCGATGTATTTCACCAGCAACGGGCGCGGTCCCACCAGGCTCATGTCGCCGCGCAGAACATTGAATAACTGTGGCAGTTCATCCAGGCTCGTGCTGCGCAGAAACTTGCCGAACGGCGTGAGACGTTGCTCGTCGGGCAGCAGGTTGCCCTGTGCATCGCGCGCATTGGTCATGCTGCGGAATTTGTAGAGCCTGAAGGGTTTCCCATCCTTCCCGGCGCGCTCCTGCGTGAAGATAACCGGCGATCCCATTGCAATCCGGATCAGCACTGCAAGGATCGCCATCACCGGCGCCAGCACGATCAGCGCTGGCACAACCAGTACGAGGTCGAGGGCGCGTTTTCCATAGTTCCTGTACACAGGCGGTCCTCCTCTACGATATTGGCGCATATGCATGTCGCTTGCTCAACGCTGCCGCATACAACTGATCGTGCAGCGCGATGATTCGCTGCAGGTCGTACCGCTTTGCCTGTTCCAGACCACGTTCCGCCATTGCGCGCGCCGCGGCGCGATCATCGATGACGCGAGCCATGGCATGCGCCAGTGCTTCGATGTCGCCAACCGGCACGAGCATGCCGGCGCCGTCTGCCAGCAGGTCGCGCACGCCACGGATGTCTGAGCCGATCACGGGCACACCCATTGCCATCGCCTCCAGAATGCTGCGCGGCAACCCTTCCTGCCGTGATGGCAGGATCATCACGGTTGCAGCCCTGAGGAGCGCTGGCACATCGCTGCGATACCCCAGAAAATGGGTCTGTCCGGCAATGCCGAGGTCGACCGCCAGACGACGCATCGGTTCCAGCAACGGTCCGGTTCCCGCCAGCGCCAGATGAGCGTCGCGTCGTCCAAGCTGCGCAAACGCGCGCAACACATCGGTGTGGCGCTTACGCGGAATAAACTCGGCAATCATCAGCACGAGCGCTTCATCGGGGGCGACGCCCATCTCCCGACGCACCGCTTCCGCCTCCGCGTCGGGGATACTGTCGGGGCAATAGTGGGTCAGATCGACGCCGATGCCCGGCATGTACCAGACCCGATCCGGCGGTGCGAGACGGTAGCGAATGGCTGCCAGTTCATCGGTGCGGTTGATCACCACCTGATAATCCATCCAGGCGCTTGCCAGTTTTTCCAGCGTCAGAAACGCCAGATTTTTGTGCCACGGCATACTCTGGTCGAAATTGAACCCGTGCGCGGTGTAGATCACGCACACCCCAAGGCGCCGCCGGAGATCGCGGAGAGCGTAGCGTGTCACAAACGCGGCAACAGACGTATGCACATGGACGATGTCATACCGCTCGCGTTCGACAATCCGCCGGATGCGCTGCGGCGTTCCAATGAGATTGGACGGGTTGACCGGATGACGCGACCAGGGCAGCGTCCAGACATGATCGAAGGCTGAATGGATATCGGGAGTGATCGGCTCGCTGCGCGTCATCGCATCGACCTGCCACCCACACGCGCGGTAATGCCGGGCAAATGGCAGCAGGAATGCCGACAGCGTTGCCGGAATTGTTGTGACGATCAATAACCGTGGCATAAGTCACCTTCCTGTTGCCGAATGGCGCTTTGCCTGCACTGGTGTTGATGAGCGTTGAGCAGCGAGCCAGGTCTCAGTCTGCTCACGCACATGCCGGAAGAAGGCGAGCCGTTGCGTGCGTAGCCTGGATTCGGTGAATGAGCGCGCGCGTTCCAGGTTACGCGCCGAGGCGTGCGCCATCCGTTCGGGATCGGATGTCATTGCGCGGATCGCACGCGCCAGCGCCAGCGCATCGCCAGGAGGCACAAGGTCTTCGGGCGGCAACAGTTCCGGGATGCCGCCGACCGTCGAGCCAATACAGGGAAGCGCACGCGCCATCGCTTCGATCATGGCGCGCGGCATCCCCTCCTGTCGCGACGGCAGCACGAACAGGTCTGCTGCATCCAGTTCGGCGCGCACTGCTGCACCTGCCGTCACCCACCCGCGAAAGACCACCCGATCGGCGATACCAAGCTGACGCGCACGCGCTTCCAATTCTGGTCGATGCTTCCCGTCGCCGACCAGGGTTAGCGTCAGATCGACGCCATCGCGCGCGCATGCCGCCACTGCGTCGATCAGCACATCCGGCGCCTTGTACAACTGCCCCAGTGTGCCGACGAAGATGAGGCGATGGGCAGCGGCATGCGCGCGCAGCGGACGTGGTGCAGCGACGATCGCATCGTCGGGCAGCTCGACATCCGACGCGGACACCGAGAACAATGGGCATGGGTACCGGCGCTGTAGCGCCTGCGCGGTGACGTAGCATGCGGCTGCTGCGTTGGCGCAGTGCTGCCGCAGGCGATATGGGAATAACCAGCGAAAGAATGGGCGCAGCGGGTGCCTGACCGAACCGGGCGCAAACACATCATATGGGTCGCTGACAACCTCGACGCCATACGGACGCGCCTGGCGCCGGAGCAACGGATAGATCACATCGGCGATCTGCGAACTGACACGCAGAATCACAGCATCCTCCGCGCCGATTGCGCCACGCGCAGCCGTGCGCACCTGACGGATGCGCATCAGATACTGGCGCGGTCCCAGGTAATCGGGAATGGCGGCAAATGAGACTGAACGCCCATCGGCGCGCTGCCAGTCGGGCGCAGCTTTGCGCACATCACGCACCCGCGCAACGACCTGCACCTGGTCGAACACCTCCAGATAGCGTTGCCAGAAACGGTACGGGAATTGTGTCTGTGTCCAGACAACGCCGTCTGGCGTGCGATCAAAGTGATGTTCGAGCGATACGACAACCCGCATAAGACTTCCCTCTTTCAGATAACCCTCATCCACGGCGGACCGATGATAGTGAGAGCAGCGTGATGGCCAGCGGAACGGCAACGTTCTTGATAATGTCGAAAACCAGGTTCTCCAGATCGCAGGCGAGCATGTAGAAGCAGAAGAGCGCGAGAAACGGATAGAACAGCAGACGCGCATCTCCTGGAGTCAAACCGAAGAGCCAGCGCCGCACCGAGCAGTTTGCCAGCCCGAAGAAGATGAACGAAATGGGTGCGGCAGCAAACCCAAAGTTGAGCATTGCCTCGCCAGCGATGCCGTAGAGTTGCGACGCCTCGAAATCGACAGGGATGTACGATCCTTTGCCGTAGAGCGCTTCGGTGCCTTCAAGCGTCTTGCTCGGCATGCGCTCGACCAGCGAGCGCGGAATGAGCACGGCAAATGCGGCGACATAGGTGCGCCCGAACGCATAGTCGTAATCGCTGTCGGGGCGGGCCAGTTGATAGAGCACGAACGCCTGCACATCGCTGCGCCCAAGATCGCCCAGCAGCAGCGTGGGAAGATCGCGGCGGGTTTCGCGCTCCAGTTCGACGCGCACGGACGGGTCTTCAAACAGGCGCAATGCATCCAGACCGGCATTCTTATAAAACCCGTAGACATACATGAATGCGATCAGAAAACCCAATCCGATCAGCGCAACTTTGCGCGTCACAGGGCGCAGCCAGAAGTGGATCAGTCCAACTGCCCAGAATAATCCCCAGATCGTGTTGTTCCGACTGCCGCGCAACCCGCCAAAGAAGAGTTTCAGACCGAAATAGATCAGCAACACGATGCAGATAACCAGCCATGAACGATACACGGGCGATTTCTGGTGATGCGCATAGACGATGAACATCATGAGAGCAATGATCGGAAAGCTCTCCGAAACCATGAAAATCTGCCCAAAACCCTGAAGACTCAGTCGAATGGCGCGTTGATCGGTTGCTTCCTGGATAAATCCCTGAATTCCGCCCATACTGAGGTAGACGTAGATTTGAAGAAAAGCGGTGACTGCCAGCCCCAGAGCGCCCAGAACATAGAATCGCTTCTGATCGATCTCCCAGAATGTATGTATGCTGCGTTCGCGCTGGAAGTAGATCAATCGAACGCCACGATAGATCATCAAGCCCAATAGATTGAGCAACGCCATCCATCCCAGCCAATCACGCCGCTCTGCTGGCGGATCGACATAGATCAGCCAGTAGTTGATCGCCACGGTCAGCAACGGCGCAAAGAAGAAGAAAAACCAGCCAAATGCGCCTGATAGACCGATCGGATCGAACAGGTCCATCTTTCCCCGCGCCCAGTCCACCGCGTCGATGCCGATCAGAACACCCGCCATCAGCACCGGAATAACAAACCAGTGCCAGAACTGATCCGACAGCGCCACAAAGATCGCCAGCGTCAACGCACAGACGTAGACCGAGATGACAAAACTATCGATGGGACGACCGGAGGCGCGTGATGCCTGATGAACCGGTACGGCGTTCTGGATGGCGCGATCCATTGGTTTCCTCTCATCTGCGGTACGAAACGCCGCCTGTCAATGAGCGACCGGCACGCATGTCCGACTCCAGGGAACGCAGCGCGTGTTCGACGATCAGGAACCCGCCGATTGCGTGGATCACCGATGTGACCATCGTCGCCACGGCTGCGCCGGTCAGACCAAACAGCGGGATCAGCCAGGCGCACGCGCCGATCGTTGCCGCCGTCATGCCAAGAAAGAGCAACGCCTGCGCCCGTAGGCGACGAACCGCAGTCATCGCATCTCCGACGAACCATCCGACATATCCGATACCGGCAGCGACCATCACCAGCACGAACACATGGTTGTACGCGCCATACTCCGGTCGGTAGATCAGGGTCAGCACCCAACCGCCAATCAGCCAGGCGATCAGCACTCCAGCGCCGCCCAGCGCCAGCGCAATCGCCGCCAGTTTGAACAGCAACCCGCGAAAGGCGTGTATCTCACCGAAGGCGTAGTGCTGCGCCAGACGCGGATTGGCAGCAGCCGCGAGCGCGCCGACGACGGTTGTTCCGGCGACCTGAATGTAGGCGATTGCTGCAAAGATGCCCAGACTCTCCTCGCCCAGAATGCGCTCGACGAAATAGCGCGGGATCGCGGTACTCAGCGAAACCAGCATGATCCCGACACCGAGCGGGAGTGCCATCCACGCCAGGCGGGTCGCAACCGCCACACGTTGCGGCGGTGAGGATCGCTCGCGGATCGGCTGCGTCTGTCGCAATGCCTGCAACCCATTCGGCACATCGTAGAATGCCAGCACCGCCGCCCACACAGCGGTCAACCCAACCACGCCCCAGAAGGCGGAACCGGTCAGAGAAACGCCAGTTGCCAGGGCAACCAGCGACACGATGCCCTTCAGCATCATCCCGGCGGCGATGCGATCCATTCGTTCCAGTCGCTGAAGCAGCCCATAAAAAATGTCGCTGATCGACTCGCACGCCTTGGCGCATCCAACCGCCAGGATGACCGCCGCGGTCTCCCAGGCGTACCCAACGAGCACAACAATCGCTGCCACAACCAGCAACGCCAGCGCCGTCGTCGCCAGGCGCACGCTGAGATAGTCGCGAAACTGATACTGTTGCCGCGCATCGGTCGCCTGGATGGTGCGCAGATGCAGGTTGGCGAACATGAACACCGGCGCAGTAATTGCCAGACCAAGCGCAAACATGCCAACCATTGCAGGTGAGCCAAGTTTTGCCAGCGCCATCAGCATCCCCCACTGACACGCGGCGTACACCACATTCCCGACGAATGTCCAGGAAAAATTGGCGCGCAGTGAGAGCCGGGCAAACGATCGATCACGATCCATCAACATATGCGTCCCGTTCTGTCAGATAGGCGCTTACGGCGCAACCACGAGCGGCAGCAGAACCGTCCCGACCTTCGTATCCCTGATCCGAACGATGCGTGCAGCCAGCCCGTCGAGCGCCAGCGCATCGATGGTCATGCTGTCACCGGACACGCGAAAGGGCAGTTCCGTTCCTGTGTCGAAATCGACGATGCGAGACGGCGGCGCATTCAGTCCGATAGCGCGCCAGTTGATGGCGACGGTTGCCGTTCGCGGTCGCTCGTCAGGGTTGTAGAAGGTCAGGTAGTCCTGCCCGAACCGTTCGACCAGAATGCCCTCACTCGCAGTGGCATACGGAACTGGTTGCCATCCGGCGACGTTCAGCGCATGTACGGCGTGCAAATGCTGCCGGTAGGCGCGCAACACGTCCTGGCTGGATGGCGGATCGCTCCAGAAATAGCGCTCTGGATCATTGCCATAGCGATCAATGTTGACGTAGATCCCTTTTGCAGTGTAGAGCGGCAGATACCGTCGAATCTGTTCCAGAAAAGCGCGATCGCTGGTGGCGCGCTCGAAACGAACACTGAACGTGATTGGGCGCTGATTGGCGCCCATACGGATCCGGTTGATCAGGCGCAGTTTGTTTGGCTGCGTTTCGTCGTACAATTCGTCGATCAATCGACCGTTGCGCTCGATCTTGACGAACTCCTCGAGGATATAATCCGCTTCCTGGAACAGAATCCCGCCGATCGGAGCGCCACTCGATGCAATTGGGGCATCCGACGGGATCGATGCCCGCAATGCCCGCAAAAATGCCAGCGTCGTCAGATGTTCCAGTGCGACCACACGCCCGGTGACACGGTCATAACTGAGCGGCAGCGAAGCCACCCGCAGCGCGCGCGGGTTGAAATCGGGACGTAAATAGACCCCGACCGTATCGACGGCGACCCCGTGGTAGAGGGTTGTTCCTTCGTCGGGATGGGTATCGAGGTAACCAGGACCGTACAACCCATGCGCGCGTTTGACCACTTCCAGATTCAACTCACCAAAATTGCTCACGATCGTGGGCGCAGGTGCAGAACGCGGTTCATTCGACAGCGCCACATTCACTCCCGGATCGGGATTGATGCCGTCGAAAATACAGCGGCGAACGCCCGGCTCCCAGGGAATTTCGGTGATCATCGAAGCAAAACTCATCGCATTCAGCCAGCGTCCGTCGGCATCCTGCAAAAGCGATGCGACAAATGGCGCTGGCAGGCGGAATTGCCCGATCAGGAAGTTCGGTCCGTTGCTGACCGTCATCTGATATGCTTCGGCGCGCCGCCATCCGCTGCCCCTATCACGCTCGAAGACCGGTCCGTAGATCTGTCCGCGTTCTCTTTGCCTGGTGCAGGTTGCAAATGGGTACGAACCGGTGCATGTTTCGGCGAAAGGCGCCCTGCCCTGATCGATGTCTTCGTACAGTGCAAAACAGGCGGCGATATCCGCTTCCCATGTCTGAACGCTCCCCGCTGATGACGGCTGAACTTTCAGGCGCATCCCACGATCGTAGTAACCATGGGGCCAGATGTAGACCAGGTCGTCGACCCCGAAACGCCGGTTTTGCGCCTTGTAGCGCCCCCAGACAGCGCCGATCCGGTACTCGAGCGGGTTGGGAAATGCGCTGTAACTGTACTCTTCCAGAACGACCATGGTTGTTTTGCGCGGCAATCTGCCTTTGTGCGATTGCGGATAGATCGCAATGTATTTTGCGTATGCTGAACGTAATCCCCATGCAGGCTCGTCCGGCACGAAAAGCGAAAGTGCAAAGGAAACACGGTTGCCGAAGCGAATATGCTCGTTGTAAATGCCAAGATGGAAGCAAGCGTCATATGAGAGACGTTGCGGGTCATAACGAACATAGTAGGTCGCAGGTTGTTCAGGGTTGATTGATATCGCCAGACCGAACTCATTGTTGCTGATCAGGTTGAGACCATTCAAGTTGATGTCCAGATCGGTTTTCAGGTGGAAACTTCCATCACCAAACGTCCCGATGTCTATCAGTCGCTGAAGAACGGTTTTATACGGTTCGCTGCGCTTTGTGATGATTTCCCGATCCTCAAAATGGTGGTACCAGTATGCGTTGACCAGATCGAGCGGAAGTTGTAAACACGCTTCAATAGCACGAGATGGCGTCGAAGAGTCGGTATTGACGATGGTGGTTTCAAGATCGATCCGGTTGGCATGCGCCGTCCATTTTTCAACCGTCTGTACGTTTGTCACGCGCTGTTCGCGAGAAATGATCAGGTCATCGCCTATGCGCTCCGCCCGTGTAGCAGGGGTAGAACGCAGGTCGAGCAGGGAATTTCCCCGCGCATCGAAGAGGTACACCCCCAGATCACGTCCGGTGGTCAGTGCGAATGCCCTCGTCTGCACATCCACGCGCGTAAACCTGCCGCTCTGCCGGTCAAAAACGAAGGTCAACCCATCGCGGGTTCGCAGCGTCACCTCTCCGGTTGTATCCGTTTCAGGCGTTGCGCCACGCTCCGCTGATGCGACGGGAACAGCGGTTGGATCAGGCGGCGCGCCTTCCACTGTTGCGCGTGGAGTATGTCCTGAATCCATCGTTGACTCGACAGGAACAGGGCTGCCCGACCCGCAAAAGGAGAGCATTGAGAGCGTCAGTGACAGGAGAACAGCGCATCTTGCCATGGTTTTCGGAAATAGCGCGTGCATACCTTCTCTCTCACTCATCTGCCAGAACTAACGCCCCGGTGTAATCTGCACCATTGCGGTCATATTCCAGCGCAACCGCTCATCCAGTCGATCAGGAGTGATAATTACGGTATACAGCGTCACATCCCCTTCCTGACCGGCGCCCAGTGGTTTGATACTGGTCACCCTGCCGGGAATTTCGAGGTCCGGGATCGCATTCAGACGGATGATCGCCGGGTCGCCCTCACGCAGTCGCGTCACATTCAGTTCGCTCAAATTGGTGGTTTCGACACGCCATCCACGCACATCCGCCAGCCTGGCGGCAACAAGATGGGGGTCTGCGACTTCGCCGGGGCGGATATTGAGCGCTGCGACCACTCCGGTTATCGGAGCGCGAAGTGTGGCGCGTTCCAGCGCGAGTTCCGCCTGCTGAAGCGCCGCGCGCGCTTCCTCGACACGTGCGCGCGCAATCGCCGCCTCCGCCGGGCGCGCTCCAGCCAGCAAGCGCTCCAGTTCGGCTTCGGCGATTGCCACCTCCATTCGGGCGATCTCGACGAGCGCCGCACGGCGTTCGTCCTGAAGGCGCGCCAGATCGTCTTCCGCCTGCGCGACCGCTGCGCGCGCTGCGGCGATCTGATCCGCATCGGCGCCTGCCAGGATGCGATCCAGGCGCGCTTTCACAGCTTCGACACGCGCCTCGGCAGCGGCGATGCCGGTTCGTTCCGCCTGGAGCGCAGCTTCATACGCCACGCGCGCCTGTTCGAGCGCCTTCTCGGCATTGTCCATTGCCAGTCGCGCGCTGGCTTCCCGCACACGCTGATCGGCTGTCAGCGGCTCGGTTCGCGCCTGGTTCTCGTCGCGGATGCGCGCATACTCCGTCTGACGATCGCGCAGGACATTGGCTGCCTGTTCCATCTGCAGACGCAACGTGGTCTTTTCGAGCGACAGGCGATCGCGCGTCGCCCGCAATTCCGCTTCCGCCTGGCGCAGTTCGGCGCGCAGGGCGCGTACATCCGCCGGATTCGGACCTTCTTCGAGACGCGCCAGCGCCACACGCGCGGCTTCGAGTCGCGCCTGCGCCGCCCGTCGGGCAGCCGGGGTGACCGCGCCGCTCACTTCGCGTAGATGCGCCCGGGCACGCGCCAGCACCGCCTGGGCGCGTTGAATATCGGCTGGCGCCGCCGGACCGGCCAGCAGTTCATACTGCGCCTGGGCTGCCGATAGTTGCGCGCGCGCCTGAGCGCAGCGCAGTTCCAGGTCGCCTGTGTCGAGACGCAGGATCGGATCGCCAGCCTGAACGACATCTCCTTCGCGCACCAGCACATCCCGTACGATCCCGCCGGTCTCGAAGCGCAGATCGACGTGCGTCGCCGGCGCCACAATACCGTTCGCCACGATCGGTTGCGTACCGGGCGCAACAACCGGCGGCGGCGGCGCAGAGTCAGGCGCTGACTGCGTGGCAGGCAAAACGCCTGCGCGACCGTATGCCATCAGCACTGCGCCGACCAGCAGAACAACTGCCAGCATTCCAAGGGCGACTCTGGGTATGGGAAGGGACATCGTACACCTCCCTCGCACATGTCAGCGACCATATTCACTGTGTGACGTCGTCGTCGATATGCCAATTGGACCTGTCGGAAATCAGGGAAGCCTATGCGTCCGACGTGCGTGATGGAACTGAGGACGTCGGCGGCGCCACGCCACGCAGCGCATGTTTTCCTCCCGTTCCTAACCCCAGGCGCCGGCGGGTCACAGGGGATCCAACATCTGGATCGCTGCTCCAGGAAGCGAGCGGTTCATCGACCGCACCGGTCAGGACGACTCCTGCCATCCGGATCGACGCCCGATCCAGCATCGTGCGGGCGGCAACGGTGGCGGCAGCGCCGGTCGATTCGGCGCGCACGACGAGCAGAGCAGCGTCTGCCGTTTTCGCAAGCAGCAGCGTATCGGCGAAGGCGAGCAGCGCCGGACCGACCATGATCACCAGTTCGGCGTGCTGGTGCAGTTCCGCAACAATGTCATGCAGCCGTGATGAGTCGAGCAGGATCATCGGATTCGCCGTCGGCTCGCCGCCGGGTAGCAGCATCAGGTGGGCAAACGACGTCGGGCGCAGGTAGCGGTAGACCGGCAGCGACTGAGCGCATTCCAGCGCTTCTTTCAATCCAGGAACACCCGCCAGGTCAAAAAAGGAGTGAAGCATCGGTTGCCGCAGATCGCCATCCACCAGAATGACCCGTTGACCAATCCGGGCAGAGACCGCTGCCAGATATGCAGCCACTGTGCGGGCATCTTCCAACGGTTCCGCGCTGGTAACGATCAGCGTAGACGCGCGCTGATCGTGCAGCGCGGTGCGCAGATGCACCGCAAGCATACGGTAGGCTTCCGGTGTGTGATCGTCGATGGCAAATGACCGTTGCGCAGCGCCGGAAGCGCCCCGGATAACCCCAAGAACAGGCGCATTGGTCAATCGTGCGGCGTCATCGCTGGTCTTGACCGTCTCATCGATGTACTCACGCACCACGGCAATGCCGAACATGCCCAGCAGACCGAAGATCACGCCCAGTAACACATCACGTGCGATCTTTGGACTGAACGGGACTGGATCGGGCCACGCCGGTTCGACCACGCTCAGCCCTCTTTCTCCTCCCGCATACGCACCCGCGAGCAATTGACGATCCTGCTCACGGAGAAGACGCACCAGTTCGTTCGCAATTTCTGCGGCGCGTTGAGGGGAACGGTCGCGCACCGACACAACGATCAACTGCGTATCGCGAATGGTAGACACCCGGACGTTGCGCATTAACCGCTCCGGTGTCGTTTCGAGATTCAGGTTGGCGATCACCCCTTCGTACAGCGGTCGCTTCTTCAAAAGTTCCGCATAGGTGCGCGTCAATTGTTGACTCATCAGCACTGATTCATAACTCGGCGCCGTCATGCCCCGATTCTGGTTGACGAGGAGGGTCGCCGACGCCTGGTAGACCGGCGGTTGAAGCAGATCGACGAACAGTGTCAGCACCCCGACAATGACTGTTCCTGCCAGGATTGAACGCCATCGCCGCCGCATCAACCGCTGAAATGCTCGTGTATCCATTTCCGCGTTCCTCCAAACCGCTGCTGCCAGCACGAACCACAACCGGGCGCTGTGTCTGCAAGCAAAAACACGCCCACCGCCAGAGAACTGGCGTCATAAGCCGGTGTGACGAAGACCCGATCACGAGAATCGTCTATCACACCCAATTATCTGAAGATGCGCTACGCTGTTTGTGCCTGATGAGGGTGCAGTGACCGGTGGAAAGGGGGAAGGTCGTAGTTTTTTTCACGACCCACTCTAGCAACCGAAGATGAACAACCGCCAACCAACGATGATCACTATGATGACATTTTTATCATCAGATACGTGATGCCGTAATCCCAGAAGGTAAACAAGAGGTAACATTATGTGCACATATGAGCAAAATTTTTGAGAAGATAAGCTATTGATCAGGCGCTCAAACACAAACAATGAACATCCTCGCATCTAAGTCATGCTTTATTTTCAAGTAGAATACCGATCTTTGGAAGATTACTGTCAAGACTTTTAGAAATGACAAATAATTCATCTCAGGTGTATAAATATGGTTATCAGTTCTCAAGGACATGACCAGCACTATCACAGAGCGCAGGCAGATTGCTTCCTGCTCTCCAACGTATCCTGCCGGGCGCCTGTTCGCACCTGGGGCAACGCACGCGCCCGGGGGCGAGAGCGTCCCGCCCGTGTCGCGTCTACGAGGGCAAGATGCCCTGACTCCCAGGAGAAATGTGAACACTTACTCCGCCGGTTCCATTCGCCAGAGCCGGACGACTCGTGGTACTATGAACCCGATGATACCGCCTGTTCCTGCGTATGCACAGGGCGCCCATGAAGCGTGTCTTGACGATCGTCTTTCTGATCTTTCTGATTGCCTGTGGTCAACCCGTAGCGTCACCTCCGCCCACATCTGTACCCCAACGCACGCCGGTTGTCCGCCCCGTGACGCCGCCAGCCGATCCGGGGCGTCTTGCGCTCCGCGCCACGCCGCCGCCGTCAGCGGCGCCATTGCTGGCGGAACGTCGCGCGCAGGTTGAACAGGCGCTCGCGCGCGCTGAACCGCTGATGCTGCTCGAAGGGCTTAATGCCGCGCAACAGACAGCGTGGCAACTCGCCGTCGCCGATGAGCGCGTGCGTCAGGCGCTGGCGACGGCGGATGGACGCCTGGTGCGCTCCGAGGTGTTCGGCGTCTATCCGCTCGGTCCGGCAGACGACGCGCTGGCGGGGGATGTCTGTCGGGACCGGACGTGCTACCGGGTCGAACTGTACGACTACGCGCGCGATCGCACGGTGATTGCGGTTGTCGATCCGCAGACGGGGCGCGTCCATCGCGTTACATCACTCGATGATGCACAACCGACAATTGTGCCGCGCCATCTGCTGGACCTGGCGGCGCAGATTGCGCTGGCAGCGCCTGAAGTGCGCGCAGAACTGGGGTTGCCCCCCGATCAGCAGATGATCCAGCAACCGCAGATGAAAGTGCAGTTCCAGGCGACCGTCTGCGAACGATCCCGTCACCTGTGCACGGCGCCGATCTTTGTCTGGGGCGAACGGGCGCTGTGGGTGATTGTCGATCTGGTCGATTACACAATTGTCGGTCTGCGCTGGACCGACCTGGGCGCATCGAGTCGACGCCCTGTCACCGAGCAACGCCTGCAAGACGATGTGGTGACGGCGCAGTTCTGTGATCGGGCGACCGATGTGCGCCGCGATGGGTGGTCGCTCCGTTATCTGCTGACCAGCACCGACGGGTTGCGCATCGAAGATGTGCGTTTCAATGATCGTCCGGTGCTCCGCAGCGCCAAACTGGTCGATGTGCACATCAGTTACTCGCAGCAGGAAGGGTTTGGCTACAGCGATGCGCTCGGATGTCCGGCATTTTCGGCAGCTGCGGTGGTGGCATGGGATGGACCTCAGATCGAGCCGATCCGTGCGGCAAACGGCGTCGATGGGTTTGCACTGGTGCAACGCTTCCGCAGCGAGTTCTGGCCCACGCCATGCAACTATGCGTACCGTCAACGCTATGAGTTCTACCAGGATGGCAGTTTTCGCATCGTATTCGTGAGCGAAGGACGCGGTTGCGGCAATGATGGCATGTATCGTCCGGTTATGCGGATTGCACTGGCGGAAGACCGATATGCCTTCGCCGAATGGACTGGCGCTGGCTGGCGCGACTGGACGACCGAGGGATGGCAGGTGCAGCGTGATACGACCGCGTATACGCCGGAGGGGTATCAGTATCGGGTGACAAACGCAAGTCGACACGGATGGTATATCGCGCCGGGGGGTGGTCAGTTCAACGATGGCGGACGCGGCGACAACGCCTATCTCTATGCAGTGCGCGGCGACGTTGATCGCGATGAGGGGGAGAGCGATCTGCCGACGCTTGGCGATTGTTGCAATACGGATGAGCGACAGGGACCGGAGCGCTTCCTGACACCGCCGGAGTCGCTGGAGTATGAGCCGCTGGTCATCTGGTACGTCCCGCAGTTGAAAAACTCGGACACCCCTGGCGCCGAATACTGTTGGGCTGACTCGATCCTGCAAGATGGCGTTTTTGTGCCCCGTGTCTGGCCCTGCGCCGCCGGTCCGTTGTTTGTACCAATCGGAGGCAACTGATGGGGAAACGGCGTCAGACGGCGACATCGCGCAGACGCCGCGCGACAGCGTCTGCACCACCGAATGCCGCTCACGGATTCCTGTTGCTGGCGGTGGGGGTCATCGTGCTGCTGGCAGTAGCAGGCACAGGGTGGTGGATGACGCGCCGCGCGGAACAGGCATCGCTGGCGCCGACGCAATCTTCCGGGGTCATCGGCGGCGTCACCGGTTGTCGCGGTATGCCGCGTTTCGCCACACGATTGGGGTATGCCGACCGCCTCGGCATCAGCACCAGCGAACGCCTGTACCATGGTCTGGTGATCTTCGACGGGCGCGTGCCGGTCACTGCCGACCCGGCGCAACGCGACATTCACCAGGAACCCTCGTGGGACGACGCTGGCACGCTGGGACCGTTCGTCATCGACCGCGATGGGCATATCTATACCGCTGCCGTGCCACGCACCGCTGTGAGTGACAATCCGCCGGGAAGCCTGAACGTGATTTATCGGATCGATAGCGACACGGCAGAATTGCAACCGTTCGTCACCCTGCCGGGTGTGTCAGCCGGTTCGAGCGACAATCCGTTCGGGATACTGGGAATGACATACGACTGCGACACCCACGCGCTCTATGTCAGCACGGTCGCCGGTTCGACCCGGCAGTCGGAAGCGGGGCGGATCGTGCGGATCGACCTGGCAAGCGGGGAGATCAGTGATGAGGTGATCGGCATCGATGCCATCGGGCTGGCAGTGTTTCAGGGGCGCACAGGGAAGCGCCTGTACGTCGGGCTGGCGCGCAGCGCCGACGTTGGCTCGGTTGAACTGGACGCCGCCGGTCACGCCACCGGCGAGTTTCGCATCGATCTGACCCTCGACGAGCAGGTGACGATGTTTGCCGACCCGCGTGTGCGCCGGATCAGTTTCGATCAGACGAACATGACCCTCTTCGTTGTGCCGTTCGCCTTCAACCTGCGCGCCGTCTCCGAACAACAGCAGGTGACGCTGCGGTATGGCTACGATGCCGAGCGCGACTCCTGGGTTCCCTTCCCCGCGAGCATCCCTGCATCCAATAGAGCAGATCTGCATGGGTGATGATGCCGGGCGGCGCTGCGTCGGGCAAACCGCCCGGCGTCACCAGACACGCAACCACCCCGCTGCGCGTCAATGCTTCCGCCACATCCTCACGCGGCGTGTCTGGCGCAATGCACGCCACGCGATCAACGGCGTCTGGCGGCAATACATCGGCAACCGTCAGATCGGCGAAACGCCGATTCGCCCGCTCAGCAAGCGCCTGTGCCGCCACAAGATCGCGCTCCGTCAACCATCCGACAATCTGGCGATCATCGCTCAACACCGGCAACCGTCCATAGCCGCTGCGGATCAGCAGGTCGCGCACATGCGCCAGCGACTCCGTCTGATCGATAGTGCGAACGGCGCACGTCATCAACTCTTCGGCGGTTGGAGCGCTGCGCTTGAGGAGGAACTCGATGAACTCGATCAGCCCGGCAACCAGATCGAGAGAGGTCTGCAACCCGCAGGAATGCGCCAGACAGTTGCGCACCTGCGTATAAGCGTCGATGCGCTCGATAAGGACTTCATCGAGCGCGTCTCGTCCGCGGAGAAAGTTTGCATAGCGCCCCAGGCTTCCATCGCCGACATAGCCGTAGCGGTACGTCAGGCGTTCGAGATACTCTTCGAGCAATTTGAGCGCCTGATCGCCTGCGCTGGCGCTGTCGTCGCACAGCATGGCACGCAGCGCCAGCGCCCGGCGCGCAAAACCCTCGGTGGGAGCAGTCATGCATTGACAAGAAGGTGAGCGCTCCGCATGCGTATCCCCCAGCGTGCGGGCGGGGCGGCGCCCGTCGTTCGCCC
>Ga0197142_1000821_pt1 | contig 29160 bp, 22 predicted proteins | sample GBS60_MetaG_FD_148614 | JGI IMG/M metagenome (GOLD analysis project Ga0197142, IMG submission 148614) | Sediment microbial communities from Great Boiling Springs, Gerlach, Nevada, United States - GBS 60_MetaG | ecosystem: Environmental > Aquatic > Thermal springs > Hot (42-90C) > Sediment... | reverse complement strand
GTCGACTCGATCGGCCAGGCGGGCAAGAGCGAGCCGCTCGAGGTCGTCCTGCCCGAGCGGCAGTTCCGCAACCCGCTCGCGCGGGCGGTCGTCGAGCAGCGCAAAGCCCTGGTCGCCACCCCCGAACAGCAGCAGCAGATCGGCAGCCGGCTCGCGGCGTTGGCCGAGACCCAGGCGGCGGCGGCGCGCGGTGCCGCGGTCCCGTTGAGCCTGAGGGTCGCCGCCCTGCGCACCCGCGACGCCCAGACGCGCGAGCAGCGGCGCGCGGTGGTCGACCTCTTGTGGGAGATCGCGCTCTACATCGAGGACGGCGCCCTTTCGACGGCCGAACGGGAACTGCGCGCGCTCCAGGAGCGTCTCGAGCGGGCGCTCGCCGAGCAAGCGAGCGACGCCGAGCTCGAGCGGTTGATGGCGGAGCTGCAGGAAGCCCTCGATCGCTTCCTGGAAGAGCTCGCACGACAAGCGCTCGCCGAGCAGCAGGACCCGACGGCGCGCGAACAGCAGCTCGTGCAGCCGGTCGATCCGGCCCAGCTGGTCGACCGTCGGGATCTGCAGCGCATGCTCGACCGGGCCCGCGAGCTGATGCGCTCGGGCCAGCGCGACGCGGCCCGTCAGCTGCTCTCGCAGCTGCGCGACATGCTCGAGAACCTGCAAGTCGCGCGCGGCCAACAGCGGCAAACGCCGGAGCGGAAGGCCCTCTCCGACCTGCAGAAGATGATCGAGCTGCAGCGCAATCTGTTGGATCGCAGCCACCGGATGCAGCAGGGGGCTGCGGGCGACCAGCAACGTCGCCAGGAGGGGATGCAGGGGCAGCGGGGCCGTCAGGGGCAACAGGGTTTGGAGGGTCAACGTGGTCGCCAGCCCGGCCAGCAGCAGGGTCAACGCGGTCTGCGTGGCCCGGGCCAGTGGGGCCAACAGGGGCAGGGGCAGATGGGTGAGGGCCAGCCCATGCAGGGCGGTGAGGCCGAGAACGCGCTACCCGACTCCCCCGGCCGAGCCGCGGCCGAGCAGGAGGGGCTGCGCCGGGCGCTCGGCGAGCTCATGCGGCGGATGGGCGAGCAGGGCATACCGATCCCGCGCGAGCTCGGGCAGGCGGAGCTCTCGATGCGCAGCGCCCGCGACGCGCTCGGCGAGGGCGATCCGGGGCGTGCCGTACCACCCCAAGCCCAGGCCCTCGACCTCTTGCAGCAGGGCGGCCAGGCGATGCTCGAGCAGATGCAGCAGCAGCTGGGCCGAGACCAAGGGCCGGGCCCCGGCGGGGAGCCGCTGGCCCAGGGCCGCCGCTCACGCGATCCCTTGGGGCGCTCGCAGTTCAACGACGGGGGCTGGGATCCGCGCGGCGAACTCGTGCCCGAGGAGGCGGATCTGGGCCGCGCCCGCGAGGTTCTCGAGGAGCTCTACCGCCGGTCCGGAGAGCGCAACCGGCCGCCGCTCGAGCTCGATTATTACAAACGGCTTTTGGATCGGTTCTGATCGAGCGGGTGCGCTTCCGTCGCTCGCCCAATCGGGACGCCCGGCCCACGGGCGCTCGGGTCGAACTCGTCATCCTGCACTACACCGGCATGAGCAGCGCTGCCGCCGCCCTCGACCGATTGTGCGATCCGTCGGCGAAGGTGAGCGCGCATTACCTCGTCGAAGAAGACGGCACGCTGTGGTCCTTGGTCGAGGAGGCCGAGCGCGCCTGGCACGCCGGGATGAGTTACTGGCGCGGCCGCGAGCGGCTCAACGACGTCTCGATCGGCGTCGAGCTCGTCAATCCGGGCCACGCCCACGGCCTCCGGCCCTTCCCCGAGCGCCAACTCCGGGCGCTCGAGAAGCTGCTCGCCGAACTCCTCTCGCGCTGGCCGATCGGACCCGCGGGCGTGCTCGGCCATGCCGACGTGGCGCCGGAGCGCAAGCTCGACCCCGGCGAGCGGTTCCCCTGGCGGCGCCTGGCGCGGGCCGGACTCGCGATCTGGCCGGAGCGCGCGGTACCGCGACCACCCGATCCCGGCGAGGCCGACCGACTGGCCTCGGCGATCGGTTACCGGGCGGTGGCCGACCGAAAACAGCGTCGAGCCGTGCTGGCGGCGTTCCAGCGCCGGTTCCGGCCGTGGCGGGTCGACGGTCGGCTCGACGCCGAGACGATGGGCCTTTTGGAAGCGGTCGCGGCCTTGTCGAACGACCCGCCGATCCGCATCTGAGGGGTGCGGCGCGAGGTGGCCGGATGGCCGCTCCCGAGTTCGCTCGGGGGAGGAAAGTCCGGGCTCCACGGGAACACGGTGCCGGGTAACACCCGGCGGGGGTGACCCCAGGGACAGTGCCACAGAAAAGAGACCGCCCGCCGGGACGGGCGACCGTCTGCGGGTAAGGGTGAAACGGTGCGGTAAGAGCGCACCGCGCCTCCGGCAACGGAGGCGGCACGGTAAACCCCACCGGGAGCAAGACCGAGTAGGGGCGACGGCGTCGGCTCGGCCGGCGCGCGGCTGGTTCCCGGCCGGTCGCCCGGGTGGGTCGCGCGAGGCGCTCGGCGACGAGCGTCCCAGAGGAATGGCCATCGCCCGGGCTCGCGCCCGGGGCACAGAACCCGGCTTACAGGCCACCTCGTCGCCGCACCCGGCGCTGCGCAGGCATGGTACCCTTGCACAACTAGGGGTTGAGTGCAAGATTTTTCCCACGTTTGTCCACAAAACTTTTCAATGCCGCCGGATTTCGTCTTGACAGAGGTTTGGCGGCAACCGTGCGATTCGCTTGACCGCCGAGGCCTCAGGGTTTACCTTTCAATGAAGACCACAGATCCGATGCTTTCTCCCTTGCCCGGAAAGTAATCGGATCGAGATCGTTCCGTATTCACTGTCCCGAGGACGAAGTGGCGGGGGTGGATCAGTTCGACGTTCGCCGACCCTCTCGCGAGGGTCGAAGGAGATCCGTCGTTCGCGGTCAATGCTCGTGCCCCTTTTGGCCGCGCGCGACCGCCGCGCCGGTCGAGCCCGGCCGTTTCGTCGAGCTCGTGCCCGCGATTTCTCTCGATCGACCGGCAAAAAGCATGGCGGCGTCGCTCGGCGAGCGAGGCGTGCGCCGGTCGCTCCGCGAAGACGTTCCACTTTCGGTAGCAAAAGCCTCGTGGAAGACCCGGTGAGCGAAACGCGCCACGTGCCCGTCCTGCTCGCCGAAGCGATCGCCGCACTCGCGCCGCGCGCAGGGGGCACTTACGTCGACGCCACTTTCGGCGGCGGCGGCTACAGCCGTGCCCTTCTCGCCCACCCGGTCGCCCGGCTCGTGGCGATCGACCGCGACCCTGCGGCGGTCGCGCGCGCCCGCGACCTCGCCCGCGAAGACCCCAGGCTCACGGTCCTCGAAGGACGCTTCGGCGACCTCGAGCGACTCTTGACCGATGCCGGCATCCCGCGGGTCGACGGGATCGTCGCCGACCTCGGCCTCTCCTCCGATCAGCTCGACGACGCCTCGCGCGGCTTCGCCTTTCAGGAGGACGGTCCCCTCGACATGCGCATGGATCCGCACGGTCCGACCGCTGCCGAGCTGCTCGCCCGGCTCGACGAAGCGGCTCTCGCGGACATCCTCTTCCGTTTCGGCGACGAGCCCGACGCCCGGCGTATCGCCCGAGCGATCGTCCGCCGGCGTGAGCGGGCACCCCTGACCCGCACCGGCGAGCTGCGCGCGCTCGTCACCGCGGTGAAGGGCGGACGCAGCGGTCGGCACGACCCGGCGACCCGGACCTTCCAGGCGCTGCGCATGGCGGTCAACGACGAGCCGGGCGAGCTCGTACGGCTGCTGGCCGCGGCGACCCGCTTGCTGGTTCCCGGCGGTCGGCTGGCGATCGTCGCTTTCCATTCGGGTGAAGACCGGATCGTCAAGCGCTGGATCGAAAGCGACGGCGGTCGTCGGTCGGCCGGATCGCGGCACCGCCCGCCGCCGCCCGAGGCCGGACCGCCACGCTTCGTCTGGGCGGTGCGCGGCCCCGTCCGACCTTCGGCCGCCGAAATCGCCCGCAATCCGCGCGCGCGTTCCGCTCGCCTCCGTGTCGCCGTACGCACCGACGCACCGGCCGAAGCGGAGGGTGAGACGCGACCCGTGCGGAGGGCAGCATGAGCGTGCGGCCGGCCGTGCTCACCGGCATCGCGGCGTTGCTCGTGGCGATGGGCGTGTTCGAACTCAAGCGCCTCGTCCACGAGCGCGAGCGCGAGCTCGCGCGGCTCGAGCGAGCGATCGCCGAGGAAAGAGCGCGGATCCGCACCCTCAGGGCCGACCTCGCCTGGCTCCGTCGGCCGGAGCGGATCGCCCCCCTGGCCCATGAGCTCGGCCTCGAGCCCGCCCGGCTCGATCGGTTCGTGCGGACCGAAGACCTGCCCGACGCCGCCGCTCTTGCCTTCGCGGGCCGGAGTTTGACCGTCGAGCTCGCCGCCGGCGAGGCCGTGGAGCTGCGCTTCAAGCCGATCGTCGCGCCGGAGCGTGCCAACCTGCGGAGCGGGGGGATCCGGCCTTGAGCTGGTCGGCGCTCGACGCCTCGCTCGAGTCGCCCGATCCGGCCCTCGCCCTCGGCCGGCGGCGGCTCGTCCTCGTGGGGGCCGTTTTCGTCGTGTTGTTCGCCGGCCTCGGTGCGCGGCTCCTTCACCTGGCCCCCGAGGAGCGGACCATCGAGGCTGCCGCGCCGCCCTCGCCCGTCGAGCCGGTGCGACGCCGGCCGGATCTCGTCGACCGGCGGGGCGAGCTCCTCGCCATCGACGTTCCGGTTCCCTCCCTCGCCGTCGATCCACTTCTCGTGAGCGATCCGCGACGCACCGCCGAACGGCTGGCGCGGATCGTGGGCGGGGTGGATCCGGCCGTCCTCGAACGGCGGATCGCCAAGGCCAAAGCGGCCGGTCGGCGGTTCGAATGGGTCGCCCACCGGGTCCCTCCCACGGCCGAACGCGCCGTGCTCGAGGCCGGTCTGCCCGAGGTCCTTCTCCGCACGAGCGAGCACCGGGTCTACCCGAAAGGACAGGCCGCCGCCCATCTCTTGGGCTTCGTCGACATCGACAATCGCGGGCTCGCGGGCGTCGAGCACGCTCTCGATCACGGTCGGCTCGTCGCGCTCCGCGACAGCCGCGAGATCGCGCTCAGCCTCGATCTGCGGGTCCAAGAGGCGGTGCGCGACGAGCTCGGCCGGGCCTTCCGGGAATTCCGGGCGATCGGCGCTTGTGGGCTCGTCATGGACATCCGGACGGGCGAGCTCCTCGCGCTCGTGAGCCTGCCCGATTTCGATGCCAATCGCGGCGGCAGCGCACGGCCGGAGCAACGCAAGAACCGCTGCACCGGCGGCTCCTACGAGCTCGGGTCGCTCTTCAAGGTCCTCTCCCACGCCGCCGCCCTCGACAGCGGGCGGGTCCGGGTGGGCCAGCGCTTCGAGATCCCCCCTGCCCTTCGGATCGGCCGGCACACGATCCGCGACGTGCACCCGGCCCGCCGGCCCTTCACCGCGGCCGAGATCTTCGCGCACTCTTCCAACATCGGCACCGCCCAGATGGTGTTCGCAGCGGGCGGCGCCGAACCCTTGCGGGCCATGCTCGGCCGGCTCGGCCTGTTCGAACGCGCCTCGCTCGAGATTCTCGAGATCGCCCGCCCGCAGGTGCAGAAATCCTGGCCCGACGTGGTGACCGCGACCGTCTCGTTCGGTCACGGCATCGCCGTCTCGCCCTTGCGCTTCGCCGAAGCGGTGGCCTCGCTCGCCGGTGACGGCACGCTCGTACGGGCAACCTTGCTCAAGCGGCCCGAAGGCGTCCCGTTCGAGCCGGGACCGCGCGTGGTGAGCCGCCGCACGGTGGAGGATCTGCGCTGGATGATGTGGCTCACGGTGGCCGAGGGCACCGCCAAGAAGGCGGCCGTGCCCGGCTATCTCGTGGGCGGCAAAACCGGCACCGCCGACAAGCCCGGCCGCGGCGGCTACCGGCGCGGAGCGGTACTCGCCTCCTTCGTCGGTGTCTTCCCCCTGGACGCACCGCGCTACCTCGTGCTCGCGATCGTCGACGAGCCCAAGGCCACCGCCGCCTCGGGCGGAACCCGCTACGGTGGGCAGGTCGCGGCACCGGTGGTCGCCTCGGTCATCGCCCGGATCGGCCCGCTCCTGGGCGTTCCCCGCTCCGATCCGGCGGTCGAGGCCCGCTTCCGCGAGCGTTGGGCGGCGATGCGTCCGACCGTGCAACTCGACACGGGAGGCCCGCGCCTTGCGGCTGTCGACGCTCGCCGCTGACCTCGCCCGGCTGCACGGACCCGACCGCGAGGTCACGGGCCTCGCGCTCGATTCCCGCCGCGTGCGGCCGGGTGACCTCTTCGCCGCCCTGCCCGGCTCGCGCGCCGACGGTCTCGCCTTCGTCGATTCCGCGGTGGCAGCCGGTGCGGTGGCGGTGCTCGGCGATCCGCGCCTGCGCGATCGCCGTCTCGGTGTCCCGATCCTCGTGGCCGAGGATCCCCGCGCCGCGCTCGCTCGGATCGCCGGCCGGTTCTTCGGCGCGCAGCCGGCGACCGTGGTCGGGGTCACGGGCACGAGCGGCAAGACCTCGGTCGTCAATTTCACGCGCCAGCTCTGGGAGCGGCTCGGTCGGCGCGCGGCGAGCCTCGGCACGCTCGGCCTACTCGCGCCCGGCTTCGAACGACCCGGAGCGCTCACCACCCCCGATCCGATCGAGCTCCACCGCGACCTCGCGGCCCTCGTCCGCACGGGGATCACGCATCTGGCGATGGAGGTGTCGAGCCACGCCCTCGACCAGCGTCGGGTCGACGGCGTCCGCTTCGCCGCGGCCGCTTTCACCAACCTTTCGCGTGACCATCTCGATTATCACGGCACCATCGAGGCCTATCGGGCCGCCAAACTCCGCCTGTTCGAAGAGCTGCTGCCGCCGGGTTCGGTCGCCGTGGTCGACGCCGACACCGTGGAAGGCCGCCGCGTCACCGCGATCGCCCGCGCCCGCGGGCTCGCTCTGGTCGATTACGGCCGGGATGCGGTGCGGCTCCGGCTCCGATCCTTGACCCCGCTGCCGTCCGGCCTGCGCCTCGAGCTTCGGCTCGACGGTCGACCCCACACGGTCGAGACCCGGCTGATCGGGGCTTTCCAGGCGCGGAATTTGTTGACCGCACTCGGCCTCGTGGTCGCCACGGGCGCGCCGCCCGAGGACGCCGCGGCGCATCTCGGCGCGTTGCAAGGTGCTCCGGGCCGCATGCAACACGTCGCCGATCTTCCCTCGGGTGCCGCGATCTACGTGGACTACGCCCACAAGCCCGAAGCGCTCCGCCAGGCACTCGAGGCGCTGCGGCCGCACTGCCGCGGGAAACTGCACCTCGTCTTCGGCTGCGGCGGCGACCGCGACCGGGGCAAACGGCCCGAGATGGGCGCCATCGCCGCCCGGCTCGCCGATGTGGTGATCGTCACCGACGACAATCCGCGCCACGAGGACCCGGCCGCGATCCGTCGCGCGATCCTCGACGCATGTCCCACGGCCCTCGAGATCGGCGATCGGCGGGCCGCGATCGCCGCCGCGATCGAGCGGCTCCGGCCGGGTGATCTGCTCCTGATCGCGGGCAAGGGCCACGAGACCTACCAGATCGTGGGAGAGGAGGTCCTGCCTTTCGACGACGCCGCCGTGGTCCGCGAACTCGTGGGAGCGGCACGATGAGCTCCACACTCTGGACCGCACAAGTCGCCGCCGAGGCGACCGGCGGCACGGTCACGACGGCTTGGTGCGCGAGCGGTGTCTCGATCGACAGCCGCAGCCTCGCCCCGGGCGAGCTCTTCGTGGCGCTCCGCGGCGAGCGGCGCGACGGCCACGCCTTCGTGGCGGACGCGCTCGCCCGCGGCGCGGCGGCGGCGATGGTCCACCGCAGGCCCGAGGACCTGCCGCCCGAGGCGCCTCTCTTGCTCGTCCGTGACACGCTCGAGGGGCTTCGGGCGCTCGGCCGCTTCGGCCGCGCTCGCAGCCGAGCCCGCGTCGTCGCGGTCACGGGCTCGGTCGGGAAAACCGGCACGAAGGAAGCGCTCCGCCTCGTTCTCGACCGGCAAGGCGGCTGTCACGCGAGTGCCGCGAGCCACAACAACCATTGGGGCGTGCCTTTGACGCTCGCGCGCCTGCCCGAGGACGTGCCTTGGGCCGTGGTCGAGATCGGGATGAACCATGCGGGCGAGATCCGCGCGCTCGTCCCGTCGGCCCGCCCCGCTGTCGCGGTGATCACCGCGATCGCGCCGGCGCACATCGGCAATTTCGACGACGGGATCGAGGGGATCGCGCGGGCCAAGGCCGAAATCCTCGAAGGTCTCGAGCCCGGTGGGACCGCCGTGCTCCCCGCCGACACGCCGCAGCTCCCGATCCTCCTCGAGGCCGCGGAACGCGCCGGGGTCGCGCGGATCGTGACCTTCGGCGAGGCGGCCTCGGCCGATTGGCGCTTGCGCACCGTCCACGTCGACCCCACGGGTTCGACGCTCGAGGCGGAGCGCGCCGGTCGGATCCGCCGCTTCCGGCTGGGCGCGCCGGGACGGCATTGGGCGTACAACGCGCTCGCCGTGCTCGCCGCCGTCGAGGCGCTCGGCGCGGACGTCGACCACGCGGCCGTCGAACTCGCCCACTTCACCCCGCCTTCGGGCCGTGGACGGCAGAGGCGGTTGCCCCTGCGCGGCGGGGAGATCCTGTTGTTGGACGAGAGCTACAACGCCAACCCCGCCTCGATGGCCGCGGCGATCGCGCTTTTGGGTCTGCAATCCGGGCGGCGGATCGCGGTGCTCGGCGACATGCTCGAGCTCGGCGAGCACGCGGAAGAGATGCACGTGGCCCTCGCCGGACCGCTGTGTGCCGCGGGGGTCGAGCGGGTGTTCACCTGCGGACCGCTCATGGCGGCGCTCGATCGCGCTTTGCCGCCGTCGATCCGCGGCACGCACGCCCCGGATTCGGCGGCGCTCGCCCGGATCCTCCTGGACGAATTGCGGCCCGGCGACGTCGTTCTGGTCAAGGGCTCGCTCGGCAGCCGGATGGCGCGCGTGATCGAGGCCCTCGAGGCCTCGGCGCGGAGCTGAGCATGCTGTACGAGTTCCTGGTCCCGCTCGCCCCCCACGTCCCGGGGCTCAACCTCTTCCGCTACATCACCTTCCGTACGGGCGGGGCGGTGATGACCGCACTCGTCGTGAGCTTCCTCCTGGGCCCGTGGCTGATCCGCTGGCTGCGGATCAAGCAGAAGAGCGGTCAGCCGATCCGCGCCGACGGGCCGGAGAGCCACATCTTGACCAAGGCCGGCACCCCCACCATGGGCGGGGTCTTGATCTTGATCGCCATGGCGGTCTCGACCCTGCTCTGGGCCGATCCGAAGAACGGTTTCGTTTGGACCGTGCTCCTCGTGACGATCGGCTACGGATCGATCGGCTTCGTCGACGATTACCTCAAGGTCACGAGACGTTCTTGCGGCGGCTTGCCCGGCCGCTTCAAGCTCTTGGGTCAGGCGGTGATCGGCCTCGCGGCGGCGATGGTCTTCGCGAAGCTCACGGACCCGAAGATCGCCACGAGCATCGCCGTCCCGGTCTTCAAGGATCTCTTGATCCCGCTCGGGACCGCGTTCCCGATCTTCGCGGCCTTCGTCATGGTCGGCGCCTCGAATGCCGTGAACCTCACGGACGGTCTCGACGGGCTCGCGATCGTGCCGGTCATGATCGCCGCCGCCTGCTTCGCCCTCATCGCCTATCTCGCCGGGAACGTGATCTTCTCGAACTATCTCGGCATCCCTTACGTGGCCGGGACCGGCGAGCTCGCCGTGGTCTGCGGCGCCATGATCGGTGCGTCTTTGGGCTTCCTCTGGTTCAACGCGCCGCCCGCGATGGTGTTCATGGGTGACACGGGTTCGCTCGCCACCGGCGGGGCGCTCGGCGCGATCGCGGTCGCGGTCAAGCACGAGCTCGTGCTCGCGATCGTGGGCGGCCTGTTCGTCCTCGAGGCGGTCTCGGTGATCGTCCAGGTCGTCTCCTTCAAGCTCACGGGCAAGCGGGTCTTCGCCATGGCGCCCCTGCACCACCACTTCGAGAAGAAGGGATGGAAGGAGCCGACGATCGTCATCCGCTTCTGGATCATCGCCATGATCTTGGCCCTCGTCGGCCTTTCGACCCTGAAGCTGCGCTGAGGACCGAGCCCGCCATGCGCTCGGCCCTGACCCGCTTCCGCGACCGCCGAGTCGGTGTGTTGGGTCTCGCCCGCAGCGGGCTCGCGGTGACCCGGGCGCTGCGCGCGGGTGGGGCCGACGTGGTCGCCTGGGACGACGATCCGGCTGCGCTCCAGCGCGCCATGGAGCTCGGCGCCTGGCCCGGCGAGACCGAGGACCTGGGCGAACTCGCCGCTCTCGTCGTGAGCCCGGGTGTGCCGACGAGCTTCCCGGCACCGCACCCGATCGTAGCGGCGGCGCGGGCGGCGGGCGTGCCGATCACCTGCGACGTCGATCTTTTCGCCGAGGTCGCCGCACCCCGACCGATCGTGGGTGTCACCGGAACCAACGGCAAGTCGACGACGAGTGCCCTCGCCCACCACCTCCTGCTCGCCGCGGGCCGGCCGGCCCTCTTGGGTGGCAACATCGGCCGGCCGGTGTTCGACCTCGTCCTCGGCGAGCCGAGCGAGACGATCGTGCTCGAGCTTTCCTCCTTCCAGCTCGAGCTGTGCCGGGAGCTCGCTTGCCGGGTGGCCGTCTGGCTCAACCTCACCCCCGATCATCTCGATCGGCACGGCAGCCTCGAAGGCTACGTGGCGGCCAAGAAGCGGATCTTCGCCCGCCAGACGCCCACCGATCGGGCGGTGGTCGTGGTGGACGATGCGATCAGCACGGCCGTCGCGCTCGAACTCGAACGGCTCGGTCGGGCGCCGCTACGCGTGAGCGTCGGGCGCCTGCCGGAAGGCGGGGTCGGCGTGATCGAGGGACGGCTCGTCGACGCGCTCGACGGCACGCCGCGGGAGATCGTGGACCTGCGCGGATCGCTTTCGCTCAAAGGCACCCACAACCATCAGAACGCGGCCGCCGCTTACGCCACCTTGCGGGCGCTCGGGCTCGATCCCGTGGCCGCGAGCGCGGGGCTCGCGAGCTTTCGAGGTCTGCCGCACCGGATGGAGGAGGTCGGCCGGATCGGCCGGGTGGCGATCGTCAACGACAGCAAGGCCACCAACCCCGAGGCCGCGACCAAGAGCTTGGGCTCGTTCGAAAACGTCTTTTGGATCGCGGGGGGCCGGGCGGGACCTGGTGGCTTCGCCGTGCTCGCCCCCTTCATGGCCCGGGTCCGCCGAGGCTATCTCATCGGCGAGGCGGCCGAGGCGATCGCCGCGGAGCTCGGTCACTTGGCCCCGCTCGAGCATGCGGGGAGCTTGGAGGTGGCCCTCGACGCGGCGCTCGAGGCGGCACGGGCGAGCGGCGAAGAGGCCGTCGTGCTTCTCGCGCCCGCCTGCAAATCCTTCGACCAATTCAAAAGCTACGAGCACCGGGGTGACGTGTTCCGCGATCTGGTTCACGCTCGCCTCAAAGGATCGGCGGAGACGCCGGTATGACCAACCTCTTTCCCCGTACCGACCGCTCGTTACTCGCCAAGTGGTGGTGGACGGTCGACCGGGTGCTGCTCACGGGCGTGCTCGTCCTCGTTTTCGTGGGCATCTTGATCGTGCTGGCGGCGAGCCCACCGGTCGGCGTGTTGCGGCACGCGGATCCCCATTATTTCATCTTGCGCCACCTCGCGTTCACGGGTCCCGCGCTCTGCCTCTTGTTCGTTTCGTCGCTGCTCGCGCCTTTGGGTGTGCTCCGCGCCGCCAAGGGCGTGTTCGTGCTCGGCGTCGTCCTCGTGGCGCTCGCCGTCCTCGCCGGGCCGGAGATCAACGGCGCCCATCGCTGGGTGCGGATCGGTGAGGTGCAGCTGCAACCGAGCGAGTTCGTGAAGCCGGCGCTCTGCGTGCTGACCGCCTGGTTCGCGGCGACTCTGCCCTGGCCGAAAGCGGCGCTCGCGAGCCTCGCGCTCACGGGACTGGTGATCGGCCTCCTCCTCCTGCAGCCCGATCTCGGCATGGCGGCGATCGTGCTCGCCACCACGGGCCTTCAGCTCTTCGTCGCGGGCCTGCCCTGGCCGATCGTGGGCGCGGTCGCCGGGATCGGTGCAGGAGGCGCCTTCGCGGCCTACGAACTCTTCCCGCACGTGGCGGCGCGGGTCGATGCCTACCTCGCCCCGCCGGCCGAGTTCACCCAGATCGAGCGCGCCTTGCGGGCGGTCGCCTCGGGCGGGCTGTTCGGCCGCGGGCCGGGCGAAGGGATCGTCAAGTACAACCTGCCCGACGCCCACACCGATTTCGTCTACGCGGCGACCGCAGAAGAATTCGGCATCCTCGCCTGCCTCTCGATCGCCGGCCTGTTCGCCTTTCTCTTGGTACGCGGGCTTTGGCGGGCGCACCAGGCAGTCGATCGTTTCTGTCAGATCGCCGCGGTCGGGCTCTTCTGCCAGCTCTCGCTGCAGGCGCTCGTCAACATGGCCGTCAATCTCAACCTCGTGCCGACCAAGGGCATGACCCTGCCGTTCGTCTCTTATGGCGGCTCGTCGATGCTCGCCCTCGGCATCGGCACGGGCTGGGCGCTCGCGCTCACCCGCGCGCGGGCTCGGCTGGAGCGCCCGGCATGAGCCGGCCGCTGCTGGTCGCCGCGGGCGGAACGGGCGGGCACATGTTCCCGGCGCTGGCGGTCGCGGCCGAGCTCCGCCGACGGGGCGTGGAGGTGGCGGTTCTGACCGATTCTCGAGGAGCCCGCTTCGCGAAAGCCGAGCCCGCGGTCACGGTGATCGGCGCGGCCACCCCACGCGGCGCGGCTCTCGACCGGATCGCGGCGATCGGTGCGCTCGGCCGGGGCTTGGCGCAGAGCCTCGCCGCCATCGCCCGGCTGCGCCCGAGAGCGGCGGCGGCCTTCGGCGGCTACGCCTCGGTTCCCGCCGCTTTGGCCGCCGTCCTGTGCCGGGTGCCGCTCCTGTTGCACGAGCAGAACGCGGTGATGGGCCGGGCCAATCGCCTGCTCGCACGGCTCGCGGCTCGCCTCGCGCTCACTTTCGACGAAACGGCCGGTGTTCCGGCTGTGCCCGCCGAACGGCTGCTCCTCACCGGCAATCCGGTCCGACCGGGCTTCGCACCGGGGACCGGCGTTTCGGCGGGCGACGGGCGGCTCCGGCTCCTGGTCCTGGGCGGAAGCCAAGGGGCGCGGATTTTGAGCGACGTCGTGCCGGCCGCGGTAGCCCTGCTCGACCCCGCTCTACGACGGCGTCTCCTGATCGCCCAACAATGCCGACCGGAAGATCTGGAGCGGGTAGCGGTCGCCTACCGGGCGATCGGCCAGCCGGTCGAGCTCGCCCCGTTCTTCGACGACGTGCCGCGGCGGATGGCGGCCGCCGATCTCGTGGTCGCGCGCGCCGGCGCGTCGACGATCGCCGAGCTCCTCGCCCTGGGACGACCGTCTCTGCTCGTTCCCTATGCCGCCGCCGCCGACGACCACCAGACCGCCAACGCCCGGGCGCTCGAGCGGGCCGGTGCCGCCGTGCTCCTGCCGCAAGCCGAAGCGACGCCGGCCGCCTGCGCCCGGCTGCTCGGCGCGCTGCTCGCCGATGCGGGGCGGCGACGCGCGATGTCCGAGGCGGCGGCGCGGCTCGCCCGGCCCGACGCGGCCACCCGGATCGCCGATGCCGTCTTGGCTCTCGCCGGAAGGGACGTGACCCGATGAGGCTCGACCCGCAGCAAGTGGGCCCCATCCATTTCATCGGCATCGGCGGGATCGGCATGAGTGGGATCGCCGGGCTCATGCGGTCGCTCGGCTTCACGGTGCAGGGCTCCGACCTCGCCGAGAGCGCCACCGTGCACAGGCTGCGCGCGGCCGGCATCCCCGTCGCCATCGGCCATCGTCCGCAGAATTTGGGCGATGCGCGCGTCGTCGTGTTCTCCTCCGCGGTCGGCGCCGACAATCCGGAACTCGTGGAAGCCCGCGCCCGCCGTCTGCCGGTCGTCCGGCGCGCCGACATGCTCGCCGAGCTCATGCGCCTCAAGCGCGCGATCGCGGTCGCCGGGACCCACGGGAAGACCACGACGACGGCGATGATCGCCGCCTTGCTCGAGGCCGCCGGATTCGACCCGACCGTGGTCAACGGTGGGATCATCAACGCTTGGGGCACGAATGCTCGGCTCGGCCACGGCGAATGGATGGTCGTCGAATCGGACGAGAGCGACGGCAGCTTCTTGCGCCTGCCCGCCACCGTCGGGGTGGTGACCAACATCGATCCCGAACATCTCGACTATTGGGGCAGCTTCGATGCGGTCCGCGCGGCCTACCGCGCCTTCGTCGAACGGCTGCCCTTCTACGGGTTCGGCGTCCTCTGCATCGACCATCCCGAGGTCCAGGCTCTGCTGCCCAAAATCACCGATCGGCGGGTCGTGACCTACGGCTTCAGCCCGCAAGCCGACGTGAGCGTGATCGCGCTCCGACCGCACGGTGCGGGCTCGCTCGTCGACATCCGGCTGGCGGCCCGCCCGGGCCACCCCGAACGTCTCGTTCGCGACTTCGAGATCGCGCTGCCCGGCCGACACAATGTCCAAAACGCGATGGCCGCGGTCGCGATCGGCCTGGAGCTCGGCATTCCGGAGCAGGTGATCCGTGCGGCACTGGCCGGGCTCGAAGGGGTGAAGCGCCGATTCACCCGAACCGGTGAGGTCGACGGGATCACGGTGATCGACGATTACGGGCATCATCCCGAGGAGATCAAAGTCGTCCTCGCGACGGCCCGTGAGCGCTGCTCGGGCCGGATCCTCGCGGTCGTGCAGCCGCACCGCTACACCCGGCTGCGCGATCTCATGGAAGCCTTCTGCACCAGCTGCCGGCACGCCGACATCGTCCTCTTGGCCCCGGTCTACCCGGCCGGTGAGCCGCCGATCCCGGGTGTCGATCACGAAGCGCTCGCGCGCGGCATGCTCGCCCACGGCCAACGGGCGGTCGAGGTGGTCGACGGACCCGAGCAGGTCTACGAGCGGGTGGCGGCTTTGGCCCGACCCGGCGATTACGTGGTCTGCCTCGGTGCCGGCTCGATCACCCAGTGGGCCAACGCCTTGCCGGCCGAACTCGCACGCCGCCGGCGCGAGCTCGCCGCATGAGCCGCGCCTCGAGCGAGCTTCCGCCGGTGCGCGGCACCCTGCGGGAGGGCGTGCCGCTCGGGCCGTTCACCTGGCTCCGGGTGGGCGGGCCCGCGCGGTTCCTCTTCCAGCCGGCCGATCTCGCCGACCTGTGCGACTTCCGCCGCGCGTCGAACGGAGCGTTGCCGGTGTTCCCTATGGGTGTGGCATCGAACCTCCTCGTCCGCGACGGTGGGCTCCAGGCGGTCGTGGTCCGCCTGGGTGGGGAGTTCGCGCGGATCGAGATCGAGGGCACGACGCTCCTCGCCGGAGCCGGGGCGCGGGACCAGCGCGTGGCGCAGGAGGCCTGCCGGGCGGGGCTTTCCGGCCTCGAGTTCATGATCGGCATCCCCGGAACGATCGGCGGCGCCGTCAAGATGAACGCGGGGGCATTCGGCGGCGAGACGGCCGACCGGTTGCTCTGGGCCGAGCTCGTCGATGCCGAGGGGCGCCTGCATCGTCTCGGGCGCGACGAGCTCGGTCTCGCTTACCGAGGGAGTGCCGTACCCTCCGATGGGATTTTGGTGCGTGCTGCCTTCGCGCTCGCGCCCGGCGATCCCGAGGCGATCCGGGCGCGGATGGACGCGATCCGAGCCGAGCGTGAGGCGAGCCAGCCGATCGGCGTCGCGACCGGCGGCTCCACCTTCAAGAACCCGCCCGGTGGCAGGGCCTGGCAACTGATCGAGGCGGCCGGCTGCCGCGGGCTCCGCCGGGGAGCCGCCATGGTCTCGGAAAAGCATTGCAACTTCCTGATCAACACGGGTGGGGCGAGCGCCGCCGACCTCGAGAGCCTGGGCGAGGTCGTGCGCGAGCGGGTGCGCGCGCACAGCGGTGTCCTGCTCGAATGGGAGATCGTGCGCGTGGGCGATCCGGCACCGGCGGGGGCCCCGGTATGAGGCGGCACGTCGCGGTGCTCATGGGCGGTTGGTCGGCCGAGCGGGAGGTGAGCCTCGTGTCGGGAGAGGCCTGTGCGCGCGCCCTCGAAGCCCGCGGCTACCGGGTGACCCGGATCGACGTCGATCGCGATCTGCCCCTGCGGCTCGCGGAGCTGCGCCCGGATTGCTGTTTCAACGCGCTGCACGGGCGGATGGGCGAGGATGGCCGGGTGCAGGGCCTGTTGGACCTCATGGGCATCCCCTACACCCATTCCGGGGTGCTCGCCTCCGCCCTCGCGATGGACAAGCCGATGGCGAAACGCCTCTTCGTATCGGCCGGGCTGCGCTGTCCGGAAGGGGTCGAGACCACCCCCGCCCGGCTCGCGCGCGAGGGCTCACCCCTGCCGCCGCCGTTCGTGGTCAAACCCGCCTGCGAAGGCTCGAGCGTCGGAGTCTGCATCGTCACGGACGGCGATCTCGCCCCGGTCCTCGCCCGCAACGACGTCGAGCCGCACGAGCGTCTCTTGATCGAGACCTACGTGCCGGGCCGCGAGCTCACCTGCGCGGTCCTCGACGATCGCCCGCTCACGGTCACCGAGATCGTGCCCGAGTGCGGCTTTTACGACTATCGCGCGAAATACACGGAGGGGCTCGCCCGCCACCTGGTGCCGGCGCCCCTGCCCGACCCGATCTACGAGCGGGTCATGGACTGGGCGCTCACGGCCCACCGGGTCCTGGGATGCCGAGGTGTGAGCCGCGCGGATTTCCGTTACGACGAGCGCTACGGCCCCGACGGTCTCTACCTGCTCGAGGTGAACACCCAGCCGGGCATGACGCCCCTCTCGCTCGTGCCCGAGCAAGCCGCTCATTGTGGTATCAGCTTCGACGACCTCGTCGTTCGGCTCGTGGAGGAGGCACGATGCGACCGGTGAGCCGTCTCTCCCGTCGCCTGCGCGGCGCGATCCGGCGCGATCGGGAGCGCCCTTGGCGGCGCCGGGCGGGACGCGCCGTTCTGCTCGCCCTGGCCCTCGTCGCGACGCTCGGCGGCAGCTTTTGGGTGGGGCAGTCGGGAACGGCGGTCCGGATCGGCGCCGGTCTCGAAGCGGCGCTCGATCGGCTGGCTCGTGCCACGGGCTTCGTGGTGCGCGAGGTGACGGTGGAGGGTCGCGTTCGGACGGATCCGCGAGAGCTCGCCGAAGTGCTTGAAAGCCGGATCGGCGCCTCTATACTGTCGGTTGAATTAGACGACGTCAGGAAACAACTCGAAGGGCTGCCGTGGGTCAAGTCCGCCGCCGTCCGGCGCCAGCTGCCCGGCACCCTCCACGCGGTGATCGAGGAGCATCGGCCGCTCGCCCTGTGGCGCGAGAAGCAAGGCGCCCGCACCCGGCTGATCGACGAGGAGGGCGACATCGTCCCCGTCACTGATCTTCGACCGTTCGTGGGGCTACCGCTGCTGATCGGTAAGGACGCCCCGCGGGACGCCGCTCGCTTTTTGAAGCTGCTCGCGCACGAGCCGGCGATCGCCAAACGGACGACCGTCGCGAGCTTCGTCGGTGGCCGCCGCTGGAACCTCTACCTCGACGGGCGGATCGAGGTCCGGTTGCCGGCCGAGGCCGAGGCCGCGGCCTTGCGTCGGTTGGCGTCGGAGCATCGGGCCAACCGCCTTTTGGACCGGGCCGTCGAGGCGATCGACCTGCGCTCGGCCGATTGGATCGTCGTCCGCACGGCCGAGCCGCCGGCGAAGAAATCGACCGTCTCGGGAGGGCGCGGCGCATGAGCCTCGCCCTGCCGCTCGCACGTCCCCGGCTGGCCGGTGCCCGCTCGGGCACCACGCACGCCGCGCTCGATCTCGGCACGAGCAAGATCGCCTGCTTCATCGCCGCGGCCGGGCCCGGCGGCGGACTCGCCCTGTTGGGCCGCGGCCTGCAGTCGGCCGACGGGCTCGAACGTGGCGAGATCGTCGACCTCGAGGCCGCCGAGGCGGCGGTTCGGGCGGTCCTGCAGGAGGCCGAGGAGCAGGCCGGCCTCGTGGTCGAGAGCGCGGTCGTGGCGGTCGGTGCCGGGCGGCCACGCTCGATCCTGCTCGAGGTCGAGCGCCCGCTCGGCGGTCGGGGCGTCGGCGAAAGCGACCTCGAAGCGGCACTCGCCCGGGCTCGAGAAGAGGTGGTCGCCTCGGGCCTGGCCGTGCTCCACCTCGTCCCGATCGAAGCCCGGGTCGACGGCGGTCGGCCGGTAGCCGACCCGCGTGGTCTCCAAGGCCGGACGGTCGTGTTCCTCGTCCACGTCGTCGCCGCCGAACGGGAGCCACTCCTGGCCGTGATGCGCTGCTTGGAACGCTGTCACCTTTCGGTGCGCGGGCTCGTTGTGGCACCCTACGCCTCGGGCTTGGGCTGTCTCACCGAGGACGAGCGCGAGCGGGGTTGCCTGCTCGTCGACATCGGCGCGGATGCCACCCAAGTCGCGCATTTCGCGGGAGGCCGGCTGCTCCACGTCGACCGCGTGGAGATCGGCGGCGAGCGGATCACGCACGACGTCGCCTGGGGCCTTTCGACTACGAGGCGCGAAGCCGAGCGCATCAAGAACCTCTACGGTGCCGTGGTCTGGCGCGCCTGCGACGATCACGTCCGAATCGAGCTCCGCCAGCTCGGCGACGGCAACGAGGTGGCCTCCGGCGAGGTTCCGCGGACCCGCCTCACGACCATCGTGCGGGCCCGGGTCCTCGAGATCTTCGACGCGCTCGCGGCGAGGCTGCGCGAGCACGGCGAGATCCTTCGGGCCCGGCCGCCACGTGCGCTCGTGCTCACGGGCGGGGCGGCGCAGCTCGAAGGGATGGACGAGCTCGCTCAAGAGCGGTTCGGCCTGCCGACGAGGATCGGCCGGCCGCGCGGTCTTTTGAGCGGGCTGCGCAGCGACGAGGATCCGGCCCTGAGCGCAGCGCTGGGGGCCCTCGCGTTCGCTCGCGAAGGGGGCGAAGGGATGCCGCTGCCCGGTTTCGACGGCCGACGCGGGGTGAGCGACCGACTCGGTCGCTTCCGCGCCTGGTTCCGGCAGAATTTCTGAGGGGGCGAAGGTTCGCCCGGCCGGCCGCGCTTGCCCCGCGGCCGGGAGACGGCCGAAGGCCGCAACGAGCTCGGAGGAGGAGAACGGGGATGACGATCAACCTTTCGATGCCCTTGGGCGGGGAACTCAAGCCGAAAATCACCGTGGTCGGCGTGGGCGGGGCCGGCGGCAACGCGGTGAACAACATGATCACCGCACATCTCGAAGGTGTGGAGTTCGTGGTCTGCAACACGGACGCGCAAGCCCTGGCCAACTGCCTCACGGACCGGAAGATCCAGCTCGGCGTGTCGATCACCCACGGGCTCGGGGCGGGGGCGCGGCCCGAGGTCGGGCGGGCAGCCGCCGAAGAGGCGCTCGACGAGATCCTGGATCAGCTCCAGGGCAGCCACATGGTGTTCATCACGGCCGGCATGGGCGGTGGTACGGGTACCGGTGCGGCCCCGGTGATCGCCCGGGCCGTCCGCGAACAGGGGATCTTGACGGTCGCGGTGGTGACCAAGCCCTTCCACTTCGAAGGGGCGCGTCGCATGCGGATCGCCGAGCAGGGAATCGCCGAGCTGCAGCAGTACGTCGACACGCTGATCGTCATCCCCAACCAGAATTTGTTCCGGCTGGCGAACGAGAAGACCACGTTCGCCGACGCGTTCCGGATGGCCGATCAGGTCCTGCACATGGGCGTGCGCGGCGTGACCGACCTCATGGTCATGCCGGGGCTCGTCAATCTCGACTTCGCCGACATCCGAACGGTGATGAGCGAGATGGGCAAGGCGATGATGGGGACCGGTGAGGCCTCGGGTGAGAACCGGGCGATCGAGGCGGCCGAAGCGGCGATCAACAATCCGCTGCTCGACGACGTGTCGATGAAGGGCGCCCGCGCGGTTCTGATCAACGTCACCGGCGGCTACGACATGACCCTCTACGAGATCGATGCCGCGGCCAACCGGATCCGGGAAGAAGTCGACCCCGACGCCAACATCATCTTCGGCTCGGCCTTCGACTCCTCGATGGAGGGCCGGATCCGAATCTCCGTCGTGGCCACGGGCATCAGCGCCCCGGGTGAGCAGCCCGTCGCCCGTGACGGTGAGCGCGCCGCGGAGGGCTTCGTCTTCAAAGCCCAGATGCACCGGCAGCAGCCCTTCTCGCTCCCGGGCCGCTCGACCGCGCGCGCGAGCGAGACGAGCCCGGCGGCGCAGCTCCGCACGCCGTCGGTCGAGCCCTCGGTCCCGGGCCTCGGGCCGCTGCCGTCGGGCGAACCGCGGGTGCTCCGGCCGGGTGCCCGGCAAACGACGCCCGAGACCAGGGGGCCCTCCTTCATCGAGCGGATGCGGAGCTTCGGTTTCCATCGAGCCGCTCAGGCCCGGCCGTCGGCACCTGCGGCCAGCGAGGAAACCAGGGTCCACAAGCCGGAGCTCGCCGAGGCGAACGACATACCGGCCTTCCTCCGCCAGAGCTCCTCGGAACGTTGACGCCGGGTGGGCGCCGGGCTGCACGCGGCACGGCGCCCGGCCTCGCCGCGGCCGGAACCCGTGGGGAGCGAAAAACCCCGAAACGCGAGGGGCCCCGGCCGATCTCGCACCGCTCGAGCGCAACGCAAGGCGGTTCCACCTCTCTTGCGATCGGTACGCGATCGCGAACCGATCCGGCCTCGAGGCCGAACGAGGTGGTCGCATGCGCCCGCCCCCGGGTCGGGCTCGGCGCGGTCGGAACCTGCCGGCGACAGCTCGCCGTGGCCGAAATCGTGGCGGCGAGGTGGCGGGCGTCTCGGCGACGCCCTCGCCCTCTTCGATTTTCACACTGCCGAGCCCGACCGAGTGGGCTCGGCATCGCCCTCAATGGGAGAAGAGCACCGGCACCGTCATGTGTTTCAAGATGTGCGCCGTCGTGCCGCCCAAGATCAGCTCGCGCAGTCGCGAATGACCGTAGGCGCCCATGACCAGCATGTCGGCGCCTTCGTCGGCAGCGGTCGAGAGGAGGACATCGCCCGGGTCGAGGCCGCCCGACTGGACGGTCTTCACCGTCACCGCGATGCCGTGTCGCGCGAGATGCGCGGCGATGTCGGCACCCGGCACTTCGCCGACCCGCTCGCCGAGGGACTGCGGGTCGATGGTCACCACCGCGACCTCCCGGGCGCGCGTCAGCAGCGGGATCGCGTCGTTGAGCGCGCGTGCCGCTTCCCGCGAGCCGTCCCAGCCGACGAGCACCCGCTCGGGGGGCATCGCCCGCGGACCGATGTAGGGGACGACGAGAGCCGGTCGGCCGGAGCCCATGAATGCCGCCTCGACCATGAGCGTGTCGTCGACCCCCGCCTTGTCCGGATCGGGCTGCCCGACGATCGTCATGTCGGCATGCCGGGCCTGGCGGGCGAGGGCGTCGCCCAACCGGTCGACCATCACCGTCTCGCGACGACGTTCGAGGGTGACCCCCTGCGCTTCGGCCCTGGCTGCGGCTCGGGCGAGCAGCTCGGCAGCCTCGGCCTCCGCCCGCTCACGCTGTTGAGCCAGGACGTCGGCCGGCAGATTGACCCCGACCACGGCCGGGACGTACGGCTCGACGACGAGGCAGAGCGCTGCCAGATGCGCGTCGAACGCCCGCGCCAAAGCCACGGCCGCGTCCAACCGCGCAGTCGACGCCTCGCTCGCGTCGATGTGAACGAGCAAGTCCTTGAGGCTCACCGCTGTCCTCCCCGAGGTCGCACCGGAGGGGTGGTAGCACGTTTCGCGACCGGCGTCGCGTTGCAGCTCTCCCCTCGACCACTTATGAAACGCTCGTGTCGAAACGGCGTGTGCCGCTGGGCGAGTGCGATCGTTTGTCGCCGAAATGTGACGATTTCGTGACGAAAGCCCGACGAGCCGAGCTCGGCGGTCGGGAGCTGGAGGTCAAACTCGCCGTCGCCGCGGACGATCTGGAGCGGCTGGCCGGTGCCTCGGTCTTGCTCGACCGCGCCCTCGGCTCGACCCGGCGGGAACTCGTGAGCACCTATTTCGACACCCCCGACGGCCGGCTCTGCCGACGAGGTGTCGCGCTGCGCGTGCGTCGGATCGGGCGACGCAGGGTCCAGACGCTCAAAGGACCGTCGAGCGGAACGGGCGCCGCGGCCGATCGTCCGGAGCTCGAAGTCTCGATCGAAAGCGACACCCCCGACCTCGCCGCGTTCCGTGATCCGCTCGCTTTCGAACTCGCCGGCCTCGTGCTGCCGGGGGAGCTCGTTCCGGTCTTCACCACCCGGATCGAGCGGACCACGCTCGAAGTTGCCTGGCCCTCGCTCGAGCATCGCGAAGCGATCGTCGCGGTGGCCCTCGACCGAGGCCGGATCCTCGCCGACGGCAAGGAAGAAACGATCAGCGAGGTGGAGCTCGAGCTCGCCCGCGGCGCGGCACGGGCGCTTTTCGCCCTCGTCGAGGAGCTCCGCGCGATCGCTCCGGTCTCGTTCGAGACGCGCGACAAGGCGACGCGCGGCTACGCCCTGGCGCTCGACCTCGCGCCACCGCCGCGCAAGGCGAGCCGCCTCGTGCTCGACCCCGAGGGCAGCATCGCGGCGGGCTTCCGTCGGATCGGGGCCGCGGGGCTCGCGCACGCTCTCGCCAACCTCGCCCCCGCCGCCGACGGTCGGGATCCCGAAGGTGTCCACCAGCTCCGGGTGGCGCTCCGCCGACTCCGCTCCGCCTTTTCGCTGTTCCGGCCGCTCTTGGCGGATGGCGATCGCGAGCGCTTCAACGGTGACATGCGCTGGCTGCTGGGCGAGCTCGGCCCGGCCCGGGACCACGACGTGCTCGCGAGCGAGCTCCTCGCCGCGATCGAGCCGATCGGTGCCTTGGCCCACGAGCGCGCGATTTTGGGCGAGCTCTTGCGCGAGGGCCGGGCGGCGCTCCACGAGCGGGTGCGCTCCGCGCTCGAGAGCCGCCGGGCGGCCGAACTCTGGCTCGATCTCGCCGCTTGGTTCGAGCTCGATCGATTCCGGGAAAACGCCCCCGAGCCCGCACGTTTCGACGAGCCTCTTCGACCGTTCGCCGCCGAGCGGCTGCAAAAGCGCTGGCGGCGGGTCAAGAAGCTCGGCCGGAATTTCGATCGACTCGACGCGGAGGATCGCCACCGGCTCAGGATCGCTCTCAAGAAGCTGCGCTACGGAGCCGAATTCTTGGGCTCGCTCTGGCCCGAAACGCAGGTGAAAAAGCTTGTCGTCGCTTGTGCCGATCTCCAGGATCGACTCGGTCATCTGAACGACGGCACGGTCGCGACCCGGCTCGCTCGCGAGGTCTTGGCGGCGGCGGGGGCAGACCCGCGCGTGCCCTCGGCCGGGCTCGCACTCGGTGCGGTCATAGGTTGGCACGCCCGGGCCGAGCGACGGGTTCTGCGACAGGCCGCAGCGTTCCTCGACGAGCTTCTCGCGATCGAGCCCTTCTGGCGCGAGCGCGCATGATCCGGATCCTCGTGAGCAATTCGAAGGGCGGGTGTGGCAAGACCACGATCGCCACGAACCTCGCCGGGATGTTCGCCCGCGCGGGCTTGTCGACCGCGCTCGCCGACAGCGATCGGCAACGCTCGGCACTCGCCTGGCTCGCGCGGCGAGACGCCGGCGCACCGCCGATCGTCGGCCTCGATTGGCGTAAAAACCAGGGCGACGTGCCGCCCGGCATCGCCAGGCTCGTGATCGACGCGCCGGCGGCCTTGCGCGCCAAGGAGGTCGAGGCGCTCCTTCTCGAGGCCGATCTCGTGGTCGTGCCGATCCTCCCGTCTCTCTTCGACGAGGCGAGCAGCGCCCGCTTCCTCGCCCGCCTCGACGAGCTCAAGCCGGTCCGCAGGGGCAAGAAACCCGTGCTCGTGGTGGCCAATCGACTGCGCACCCGCTCGCGCGCCGTCCAGCGCCTCGAAACCTTCCTGACGGATCTCGGCCATCCGCCCGTGGCCCGGCTCGCCGACCGTGCGCTCTACGGCGAGCTCGCGCTCGAGGGGCTCTCGGTTTTCGACGCCCCGAAACGGGAGGCGGCGGCGGCACTCGCCGAATGGCGGCCGCTCCTGCGGGCGATCGAAGAAGCCGGCTGAGGGAGGTCGGCGGCGCCCTCAGATCTGCCGTTCCGCCAGCGCCCGAACGAGCCCCACGAGGGCGGCCTTGACCGGCGCGGCGCGGAGTGCCCCGAAGCCGCGGGCCATCTCGAGCACACCCCGCGCTTGGGCGAGCCGGCCGTCTTCGGGTGCGGGCGGATCGTTCGGTTCGTCGAAGAACCAGCCGACCGGTACTTCCAGCCGACGACCGATCTGCCAGAGGCGGACCGCACTGATCCGATTCGCGCCGTTCTCGTATTTTTGAATTTGCTGGTACGAGACGCCGAGCGCCGCGGCGAGCTGGTCCTGGGTCAACCCGAGCTCGGTGCGCCGCAGCCGGATCCGCTCACCGATGCGCCGATCGAGGCTCGCTGGCTCCGGGCTCATGCGCAGGTGCCGGCATCTCCCTGGCTGCGCCCCGGCTTCCGGGCCGGGCGTCGGTCGACTATGGTCGCGTCGTCGCGCGATCTCTACCAGTCGGCGAGTTGTTGCGCAAGGTGACGTCGATCGGTTGATGTTCGGCCACCGCGCCGCCCGGAGGACCCACAGCTGCCATGCCGTTTCCGGCGTTCTTTTTCGATCGACCCGCGGTCCGCGCGCGCGCCGCCGTCGCGCTCGCGCTCTTCCTGCTCGCCGGCTGCGCCGGCGAGCGGCCGAGGCCGTACGCCGACCGCCCGGTCGAGGAGCTCTACAATCTCGCTCAAGACTTGCTCGACAAAGGCGAGTTCCGCGAGGCCGGTCGGGCGTTCGAGGAAGTCGAGCGGCAGCATCCCTATTCGCAGTGGGCGGTCAGGAGCCAGCTCATGGCCGCCTACGCCTATTACGAGGCCAACGACTACGAGGAAGCGATCGCCGCCGCCCGTCGCTTCATCGAACTGCATCCGGGCCATCCGGACACGGCATACGCGCAGTATTTGGTAGGAATGAGTTATTACGAGCGAATCTCGGATGTGCAACGTGACCAGGAGATGACCGAGGAGGCCACGAAAGCTTTCGAAGAGCTCATCCGTCGCTACCCGGACAGCGATTACGCGCGTGACGCCCGCCTGAAGCTCGATCTCACTCGCGACCACATGGCCGGCAAGCACATGGAGATCGGTCGATATTATCAGAAGCGCGGGAAATACGTCGCCGCCATCAACCGTTTCCGCACCGTGGTCGAACAGTTCCAGACGACCACACACGTTCCCGAGGCGCTGCACCGGTTGACCGAGTGCTACCTCGCGCTCGGCGTCCGAGAGGAAGCCCAGAACGCCGCCGCCGTGCTCGGTTACAACTTCCCCGGCAATCCCTGGTACGAGCGCGCCTACGCACTCCTCCAAGGCGAGAAGCTCGAACCGGCGCGCTCCGCGCGCTCCTGGCTCGGGAGCCTCTTCTGAGCGATGCTCACCGGCCTCTCGATCCGTGACGTCGTGCTCATCGAGCGCTTGGATCTCGAGCTCGGGCCGGGACTCACCGTGCTCACCGGTGAGACCGGCGCGGGCAAGTCGATCCTGCTCGATGCGCTGGGTCTGGCGCTCGGCGGACGGGCCGAGCGCGATCTCGTCCGACGGGGTGCCGATCGGGCGGTCGTCGCCGCGAGCTTCGTCCTGCCGCGCGAGCATCCCGCACACCGCCTGTTGGCCGAGCAGGGCCTCGCCCCGAGCGGCGACGGGACCAGCGAGATCTTGCTTCGACGTTCGCTCACGGCCGACGGCAAGAGCCGCGCCTTTCTCGACGACACCCCGGTCCCGAGCCAGTTCCTTCGCCGTCTCGGCGAGAGTCTGGTCGCGATCCACGGCCAGCACGACACCCGCGGCCTGCTCGACCCGGCCGTTCAGCGCGCCGTCCTCGACGCCTTCGCCGGAGCGGACGGCGCCGTCGCCGCGACGCGTGCGGCCTGGCACGCGTGGCGGCAGGCCGAACGCCGCCGCCGCGAGCTCGCCGAGAGGGCCGCGCGGGCCGAGCGCGAGGCGGAAGAGCTGCGCCGACGGGCGGAGGAGCTCGAGGCGCTCGCGCCCGAGCCCGGTGAGGAGACCCGCCTCGCCGAGGCGAGGGCGCGGTTGCAAAGTCGCGAGCGGCTGCTCGCCGCACTCGAGGAGGGCCTCTCCGGAACCGGAACCGCCCGCGAGCGGCTCGGCCAGGCCTCCCGCCGCCTGGAGCGGGTGCGTAATCTGGCCGAGAGCGAGCTCGCCCCGGCGCTCGCCGCTCTCGAACGGGCGCAGATCGAACTCGACGAGGCCGAGGCCGGCCTCGCCGAACTGCGTCGCGAGCTGGCCACGAGCGACGAGTCGCTCGAGGCGATCGAGTCGCGGCTCTACGCGCTGCGCGCCGCCGCCCGCAAACATCGGGTCCCGGTCGAAGGCTTGACCGAACTCCTGGCGACCACGCGCGAGGAGCTCGCTCGGCTCGAGGACAGCACCCACGAGCTCGCCGCTGCCGAGCGTGCCGCGGCCGAAGCCGAAGCGGCCTTCCGGTCTGCCGCGGCGCAGCTTTCGGCGCTGCGAGCGGCGGCAGCCGAACGGCTCGCGGGTGCCGTCTCGAGCGAGCTCGCCCCGCTGCGGCTCGAGCGGGCCCGCTTCGAGGTCGCGCTCGAGCCTTTGCCGGAGGCCGATTGGGGACCCGAGGGCGCCGAGCGGGTGAGTTTCCGGGTCGCCACCAACCCGGGTCAAGCGCCGGGACCTCTCGCCAAGATCGCTTCGGGTGGTGAACTGTCACGGCTGATGCTGGCGCTCGAGGTCGTGCTCGCGCGCCTCGACCCGACGCCCACCTTGATCTTCGACGAGATCGACGCCGGCATCGGTGGAGCGACCGCGGACGCGGTCGGTGAACGGCTCGCCCGGCTCGGGCGTCACCGCCAAGTCCTGGTCGTCACCCACGCGCCGCAAGTCGCGGCCAGGGCCGACCGGCACTTGCTCGTGCGCAAGCGGATCGAGGGGGCGACGGCGAGGGTGGAGGTCGAATTCTTGGAACCGGCGGAACGTCGCCAGGAGATCGCCCGGATGCTCGCCGGCGCCGAGATCACCGACGCCGCCCGGGCGGCGGCACAGAGCCTGCTCGAGCTCGCGGGACGCGGCTGAATGCGGCGACCGGCGACTTTCGACATCCCGGTCGAACGCCTCTCGCGGGAGCAGGCGGCAGCCGAGCTCGCTTGGCTCGCGGCCGAGATCGCGCGGCACGACCGCCTCTACTATCAACTCGCGCAACCCGAGATCTCGGATGCCGAGTACGACGCGCTTCGCGCTCGCAACACCGCGATCGAGGCCCGCTTTCCCGATCTCGTGCGGCCCGACAGTCCGTCCTTCCGGATCGGCGCGCCGCCGGTCGAGGCCTTCGGCAAGGTCCGCCACGCCGTGCCGATGCTCACCCTCGACAATGCCTACAGCGACGGCGAGGTGGCCGAATTCGTGGCACGGATCCGTCGTTTCCTCGGCTTGTCGGCGGAGGCGCCGCTCGACTTCGTGGCCGAGCCCAAGATCGACGGGCTGTCCTGTTCGCTGCGCTACGAGCGCGGGCTTCTGGTTCGGGGTGCGACCCGCGGCGACGGCTTCGAAGGCGAGGACGTCACCGCCAATGTGCGCACGATCCGCGACATCCCGCAGCGTCTCCTGGTCGAGGACCCACCGCCGCTGCTCGAGGTCCGCGGCGAAGTCTACATGGAGCGCGCCGATTTCGAGGCCTTGAACGCCCGCCGGGCCGAGGCCGGCGAACCGCTCTTCGCCAACCCGCGCAACGCCGCCGCCGGCTCGCTCCGCCAGCTCGACAGTCGGATCACGGCGAGTCGTCGGCTGCGCTTCCTGCCGCACGGTTGGGGCGAGGCCGATCCGCCGATCCGCGGCACCTATTTCGAGTTCCTGCGCGGCCTCGAGCGGCTCGGCTTCCGTCTCGCCCCGCTCGTGGCACGCTGCCGCGACGTGGCGGAGCTCGTGGCCTACCAACATCGGCTCGAAAGACAGCGCTTCGAGCTGCCGTTCGACATCGACGGGGTCGTCGACAAGGTCGACCGGATCGACCTCCAAGAGCGACTGGGCTTCGTCGGCCGGGCACCGCGCTGGGCGATCGCTCACAAATTCCCGGCCCAGCAGGCGACCACGCGGATCCGGGCCATCACGGTGCAGGTCGGGCGGACCGGGGCCATGACGCCGGTGGCCGAACTCGAGCCCGTCACCGTGGGCGGGGTCGTGGTCGGCCGCGCGACGCTCCACAACGAGGACTACATCAAAGAGCGGGACATCCGCGTCGGCGACACGGTGATCGTCGAGCGGGCGGGCGACGTGATCCCGCAGGTGGTCCGGGTGCTGCCCGAGCAGCGCCGGCCGGAAAGCGAACCCTTCCGGTTCCCCGATCGCTGCCCGGTCTGCGGGGCGATCGCCGTGCGCGAACCGGGCGAGGCGATCTGGCGCTGCACGGGCGGACTCGTCTGCCCGGCGCAGGTCGAGGCGCGGCTCGAGCATCTCGTGAGCCGCGCCGCGTTCGACATCGAGGGGCTCGGCAAGAAACAGATCCCGCAGCTGCACGCGGCGGGCCTGATCCGCGAGCCGGCCGATCTCTTCACCCTGCCCCGGGATCCCGACCGGCTGGCCCGGCTCGCGGCGCTCGAGGGCTGGGGCAAGAAAAAGATCGAGAACCTCCTCGCAGCGATCGAGGCGCGCCGGCGGCTGCCGCTCGACCGGGTACTCTACGGTCTCGGCATCCGGTTCGTCGGCGAGGTCACCGCCAAGCTCCTGGCACGGCACTATCACGACTGGCCCCGCTTCCGCGCCGCGATGGACCGGCTCGTCGCGGGCGATCCGGCGACGCGGGAGGATCTTCTCGCGGTCGACGGGATCGGCCCGGTGGTGGTCGATTCGCTCGCCGAGTTCTTCGCCGAGCCGCACAACCGCACCGCCACCGATCGGCTCGCGGCCGAGCTCACCATCCTGCCGGTCGAGGCGCCGCGTGCCACGACCTCGCCCTTGGCCGGCAAGACGGTGGTCTTCACCGGGACGCTCACCCATATGACGCGGGCCGAGGCCAAGGCGCGCGCCGAGGCGCTCGGCGCCAAGGTC
>Ga0197142_1000820_pt1 | contig 29184 bp, 31 predicted proteins | sample GBS60_MetaG_FD_148614 | JGI IMG/M metagenome (GOLD analysis project Ga0197142, IMG submission 148614) | Sediment microbial communities from Great Boiling Springs, Gerlach, Nevada, United States - GBS 60_MetaG | ecosystem: Environmental > Aquatic > Thermal springs > Hot (42-90C) > Sediment... | reverse complement strand
ACCGAGGTGGAGGCCTTCGCCGAGGGGTTTGGCCTGCCTGAGGAGCACGCCTTCCTGGCCGAGGACCTAGGCCTTCTCCTGGACCTGACCCAGAGGATGCGGGAAAAGCGCCTCAAGGCGGGGTCCTTGGACTTCAGCTTCCCCGAGGTGAAGGTGGAGGTGGAGGAGGGCGCCCTCCACCTCATCCCCCAGGAGGAGCCCCGGGCCCGGAGCCTCATTGAGGAGCTCATGCTCCTCGCTAACCGCCTGGTGGCCGAGCGTCTGGTGAAGCGGGGGCTTCCCGGGCTTTTTAGGGTGCACGAGGAGCCCCTGGAGGAGGCCTACGGCAAGCTCCGCACCGCCTTGGCCCGCCTGGGCTACACCCTGCCGGAGCAGGTCTCCGCCAAGGCCTTGCAGAGGGTCCTCCTCGAGGTCAAGGGCCGGCCGGAGGAGCCCGTGGTGGCCAATCTGGTCCTCCGCTCCCTGAGGCTTGCCCGCTACGCTCCGGAGAACCTGGGCCACTTTGGCCTGGCCATGGAGCACTACCTGCACTTCACCAGCCCCATCCGCCGCTACCCGGACCTGGTGGTCCACCGGGTCTTAAGGGCCAGCCTGCGGCGCACCCTCACGGAGAAGCGGAAGGCCCAGTGGTTTTCCGCCTTCCCCGCCATCGCCGAGCACGCCTCGGAAATGGAGCGCAAGGCGGAGGCCGCCGAGCGGGAGCTCACCAAGTACTACATGGCCAAGTGGGCCGAGCTCCACCTGGGGGAGCGCTTCCGGGGGAGGGTGACCGGGGTGGCGGGCTTCGGGGCCTTCGTCACGCTGAAAAACGGTGTGGAGGGGCTTTTGCGCCTCGAGGCCCTGGGGCCTTACACCTACAGCGAGGAGGCCATGGCTCTCCTGGGCCCCAAAGGGAAGCGGATCCGCCTGGGGGACGAGATGGAGGTGGTCATCGCCGCCGCCAACCCCAGGCTCAGGCAGATTGACCTGGTGCCCTACGTGGAGGCATCCACGAAGCGGAAATAAGGAAAAGGAGGTGGACATGCGGAAAGTGGTAGGACCCCCCAAGGACAAGGCCCGGGACACCCGTCCTGAGCGGGCCACGGTGAACACGATTTACTTCGGCGAGTGGCAGCCCAAGGAGAACCGCCCGGCGGAAACCCGCCCCAGGCGGAAGCGGCGCCGCTAAGTACCCCGCCGCGGCGAAAGCCGCGGCGGGGGCCCCAAAAAGCCCTCCCATGGCGCCGCCTTGGGCCTCCCATGTGGCAAAGCCCGAGCGCGGCCCCTTAGAAGGCCAGGGTTCCCGCCCCCACGGCGCTCAGGGTGGGGGCCTCGAGGTCCAGGCGGTGGGCCAGGACCTCCCCTTTTCTGCCCTTCAGGAGGGGGCTTAAGCTCGCCACCACCTCGGTGGCGTCTATGCGGGTGGGGTTCGGGCCCAAAAAGGCCAAAGCGGCCTCCGGTTCCCCCTGGGCGAGCCTTTCCAAAAAGCCCAGGTCCCGCCGCCGGGCCTCCTCCGCCAGGGGGCGGCCCAGGGGCGGGTCCCCAAACCGGGGCCCCACGTGGGAGAGGTCCACGGCCAGGACCAATAGGCCGGGGTGGTCCTGGAGCACCACCTTTAGGGCCTCCCCCAGCTCCGGGCCTCGCCTGCCCACCAGGAGGGGGACGAGGCGGGCCCTTCTGTAGCGCCCTTTGAGGAAGAAGAGGGGAAGCTCCAGGCTGTGCTCCTCCCGGAAGGCCAGGGGGGTGTTGAAGAGCTCGTAGGGGAGAAGGGCGTCCAGGGCCTGGAGGGCGGGGAGGTCGGGCTCCACGGGGCCAAAGGGGGTGTGGAAGGGGACGGGGAGGGCGGCCGCCTTCGCCTCCAGGGGCCGGTGGGCCACCCCCACCACATAGACCCTCTCGGGCTCCGGGGTCCTCTCCAGGACCGCCAGGGCCGCCCCGTAGACCTCGGGGACGCGGGCGGGCTCCAGGTGGGGCAGGAGGAGGACCTCCGCCTCCTTCCCCTCGCCGGGGTAGGTGGCCCGGAAGGCCTCCAGGAAGGCCCGGGCCTCTTTCTCCCCCTTGGGGTAGGAGAGGCCCGCCAGGCGCATGGGCCTTTCCCGCCTGAGCTTTTCCTCCTCCTCCTTGAGCCTCTTCGCCACCTTCTCCGTGAGGAGGAGGCCCGCCTCCTCCAGGGCCCCCACCAGCTCCTCCAGCTCCGTCCTTGGCACCAGGACCCCGTGGGCCTTGAAGACCTCCTCCTGGACCTCCTCCAGGGTCCTCCCCTCCATCAGGGAGAGGAGGAAGAGCCCCCCCTCGGTGAGGGCCAGGGGCTTCTCGTAGACCCCATAGGGGTCGGAAAGGAGAAAGCCCCCCTCAATGGGAGTGATCTGGGGCTGGCGTAGCCTGAGCCGTCCTTCCATCCCTCCAATATAGGAGAAGGGCCTGGGCCTCCTCCCGGGTGCGCACCCGGCCTTCCGCCTGGGCCTCCAGGAGAACCCTCAGGGCCTCCCCCACCTCCGGGCCCGGCCTCAGGCCCAGGAGGGCCAGGACCTCCTCCCCCGAGAGGAGGGGCCTTTCGGGGAGGGGTTCTTTGAGGGCTTCCTGGTAGGCCTCCAGCACCGCCCAGGCCTCGGCCTCCACCCCCCTGGCCGAGAGGCGGTCCGCGGCCATCAGGTAGGGGAGGGCGGGGAGGAGGTCCTTCCGCTTGAAGTAGAAGCGCCTGAGGGCCTTTGGCTCCTCGGGGGGGCGGTCCATGTGGCGGCGCACCAGGAGGGCCGCCCTTTCCACCACCTCCTTGGGGAAGCGGAGCCAAAAGAGGCTCGCCCGCGCCATCTCCGCCCCCACCTCGGCGTGGCCCAGGAAGCGGTAGCGGCCCACCTCGGGATCGTAGCGGCGGGTGAGGGGCTTGCCGGCATCGTGATAGAGGGCGGCTAGGCGGGGCTCGAGGGGGGCCTCAGGCCAGAGCCAGAGGAGGTGGGAGAGGACGGAAAGGGTGTGCTCCCAGGCGGGGAGGTGGTGGACCCCTCCCTGGTGGAGGCCCACCAGGAGGGCGAGCTCCGGGAGGTAGACCCCTAGAAGCCCCGTCCTCTCCAGGAGGTGGAGGCCAAAAGGAGCCCTTTGGCAGAGGAGAAGCCTGGTAAGCTCCTCCCGCACCCTTTCCCGGGCGGGGAGGGCGGAGGGGTTTTGCCAGAGGAAGCGGGCGTGGCGGGCCAGGGCCCTCTTGGTCCCCGGAGGGAGGCCGAGGCCCAGGGTGGCCGCCAGGCGCACCCCCCGCAGGCTCCTCAGGGGGTCGGCGTAGAGGTTTTCCTCCCGCACCGGCACGAGGAGGCGCTTCCTAAAGTCCTCTTCCGCTCCCGGCAGGCCGAAGACCTTGCCCTTGAGCCAGAGGAGGGCGTTCACCCGGTAGTCCCGCCTCCTTAGGTCCTCTTCCGGGCTCCCCTCCAAGGGGGTGAAGTCCAGGGTGAGCTCCCCCGCCACCAGGCGGTAGTGCCCCCTAAGGGGGTCCAGGGGGAAGAGGGTGCCCCCGTAGCGCGCCCGGGCCTCCTCCGCCGCTTTTTGGGGGTCCAGGGCGGCGAAGTCCAGGTCCCAAGGCCGCTTTCCCAAGAGGAGGTCCCGCAGGGCTCCCCCCACGGGGATGGCCCCCTTGGGGGTATAAAAGGGGAAGTCCCTATGGGCGATGAGGCGAAGCACCCCATCATTATCGGCCTGACCGGGAACATCGGAAGCGGCAAGAGCACCGTGGCCGCCCTCCTCCGGGAGATGGGCTACCCCGTCCTGGACGCCGACCTCCTGGCGGAAAGGGCCCGGGAGCGCAAAAAGGCGGAGCTCAAGGCCCTTTTCCCCGAGGCCTTCCGGGGGGAGGAGCTGGACCGGAGGCAGCTCGCCCAGGTGGTCTTTCAGGACCCCCAAAAGCTAAGGGCCCTCGAGGCCCTCCTCCACCCCGAGGTGAGGCGGCTCCTGGCGGAGGAGCTTTCCGGGATAGAGGCCCCCCTGGTCTTCGTGGAGATCCCCCTCCTCTTTGAGAAGGGCTGGGAAGGGAGGCTTGACGGGGTGGTCCTGGTGGCCGCCCCCCTGGAGGAGCGCCTAAGAAGGGTCATGGCCCGCTCGGGGCTTTCCCGGGAGGAGGTCCTGGCCCGGGAGAGGGCCCAGATGCCCGAGGAGGAGAAGCGCAGGCGGGCCACCTGGGTCCTGGAGAACCGGGGAAGCCTGGAGGAGCTTAGGGGCCAGGTCCGGGCCGTTCTGCGGGAGGTCCAGGCCCGGTACGGGCTATCCTAGGGGCATGCGGGCGGTTCTAATCTCGGGGGCGAGCCGGGGCATCGGCGAGGCCACGGCCCGCCTCCTTCACCAAAAGGGCTACGCCGTGGGCCTCATGGCCCGGGACGGGGCCAGGCTGGAGGCCTTGGCCCGGGAACTCCCCGGGGCCTTGCCCCTCCCCGGGGACGTGCGGCGGCGGGAGGACTGGGAACGGGCCGTGGCCCGGATGGAGGAGGCCTTCGGGGGGCTTTTCGCCCTCGTGAACAACGCGGGCATCGGCCTCATGAAGCCCGTGGCGGAGCTTTCCGAGGAGGAGGTGCGGGAGGTTTTGGAGGTGAACCTCTTAGGGCCCTTCCTGGGGCTGAAGGCGGCCCTTCCCCTCCTCCTGCGCTCCCGGGGCGTGGTGGTGAACGTGGGGAGCCTGGCGGGGAAGAACCCCTTCAAGGGCGGGGCCGCCTACAACGCCAGCAAGTTCGGCCTCCTGGGCCTCATGGGGGCGGCCATGCTGGAGCTGAGGGAGATGGGGGTGAGGGTGGTGAACGTCCTGCCCGGCTCCGTGGACACGGGCTTCGCCGGGAACCCCGTGGGCCAGAGCTGGAAGCTCGCTCCCGAGGACGTGGCCCGGGCCATTCTCTTCGCCCTGGAGATGCCGGAGAGGGCCTTGGTGAGTGAGATAGAACTCCGCCCCACCCAGCCCGCCAAGGGGTAATCTAGGGGGATGAGCCTGCCCAAGCGCCTAGAGGAGGCCCTTTCCCTCTTCCGCGCCCTGCCCAAGGAGCTCAAGGCCCAGGTCCTCCTGGACTACGCCAAGAAGGTGCCCCCGCCCCCAGAGGGGCTGGAGCTGGAGCCCGTGCCCGAGTGCCAGACCCCCTTCTTCCTGAGGGCGGAGGTGGAAGGGGGCAGGGTCCGCCTCCACTTCGCCGTGCCCGACGAGGCTCCCACGGTGAAGGCCTTCGCCGGCCTCCTCAAGGAGGGGCTGGAGGGCGAGCCCCCGGAGGCGGTTTTGGCCGTCCCCCCCACCTTCTACCAAGGGGCGGGACTGGAGGAACTTCTCACCCCCTTGCGGCTTCGGGGCCTCGAGGCCGCCCTCCTGCGCCTCCAGGACCAGGTGCGCCGGGCCCTCCCATGAGCCTCGCCTTCCTCCTGGGCTACTTCCTGGGAAGCCTGCCCGTGGCCTACTGGTTCGGGGCCCTCCGGGGGAGGGACCTCCTGAGGGAGGGGTCTGGCAACCCGGGGGCCCTGAACGCCTTCCGGGTCCTGGGGCCTTTCCCGGGGCTATTGGTCCTCCTCTTGGACCTCTTCAAGGGAGCCCTGGCGGTGGCGGTGGGGGAGGGGGTGGCGGGAAGCCCTTTTGGCGGGCTTCTTGGGGGTGTGGGGGCGGTCTTTGGGCACGCCTTCTCCCCCTGGCTCCTCTTCCGGGGAGGGAAGGCCCTGGCCCCGGGGGCGGGGGTCCTCCTGGCCGTGGACCCCAGGCTCCTCCTCCTGGCCCTCCTCCTCTTCGCCCTCCTCCACGCCCTCTTCCGGAGACCCTACCGGGCGGTCCTTGCGCTGGCCCTGGCCTTTCCCCTGCTGGCCGCCATGGTGGGCGGGACGGGGGCCCACCTCCTCTTCGGCCTGGGCATGGGGCTTCCCGTGGCCTTCCGCCACCTCCGGGACTGGGACCGGTAGCCTAGGGGTATGCGCTGGCACGGGGTCTTCCGCCGCTGGGTCCTGGCCCGGCACTACCGCTTCGCCCGGGAGGCCTTGGTCCCCCACTTCTTTGACGCCCTCACCGCCTACGCCCTGGAGCTTGCCCGCCTGGGCCTGCCCCGGGCCAAGGAGGCCGCGAAGGCCCTGATGGAGCTCCGCACCCTGCCCCTTCCCAGCTTCACCGGGGAGGTGGAGGACGTCTTCTTCTCCATCCAGGCCCAGCTTTCCGAGCACTGGGGGGAGGAGGTGGCGGGGGTGGTGCGCCGGGGGCTTTCCCGCAACGACCTGGACCTCACCGTCTTCCGGGCCTACCTCAGGGACCGCACCCTGGCCCTCATGGGGGACTTCCTCCGCCTGAGGCGGGCCCTCCTCCAGCTGGCGGAGCGGGTGAGGGGGGTGCCCGTGGTCCTCTACACCCACCACCGCCCCGCCCAGCCCTCCACCCTGGACCACTACCTCCTGGGGGTGGAGGCCCTCCTTTCCCGGGACACGGAAAGGCTTTTCCAGGCGCTTTCCCGTCTGAACCGCTCCCCTCTGGGGGCCAGCGCCCTGGCGGGGTCCCCCTATCCCCTGGACCGGCACCGCCTGGCGGCTCTCTTGGGCTTTGAGGCCCCGATGGAGAACACCCTGGATGCGGTGGCCTCGGGGGACTACGCCCTGGAGCTGGCCTCCGCCCTGGGAATGCTGGGGGCGAGCCTTTCTAGGCTCCTCACCGACCTCCTCTTCCTTGCGGGCCGGGGGGCCTTCCTTGTGGGGGAGAGGCTTTCCCAGGGCTCCAGCTTCATGCCCCAGAAGCAAAACCCCGTGGTCTTGGAGCACGCCCGCATCTACGCGGGCAGGCTCATGGGGGGCCTCGAGGCCCTGGCCTTCCTCAACCACAACACCCCCTTCACCGACCTCAACGACCACTCCACCGGGGTCCTGGAACCTTTGGACGGGCTCCTGGAGGTGGGGGAGGCGGCCTTGGAGCTCACCCGGGTGGCCCTGGAGGAAGGGGAATTTGTCCCGGAGGCCCTCCTAGAGGAGCTTTCCCCCGAGGTCCTGGCCTCGGAGGCCGTGGACCTCCTGGTCAGGAAGGGGGTGCCCCTCCCGGAGGCCTACCGCCGGGTCCGGGGGGCCCTTCCCGGCCTGAGGCCCGAGCTTTTAGGGGTGGAGCGGGAGGAGCTTCTGTCCTGGGTGAGCCTCGAGGCCTTTTTCTCGCGGCGGGAGGTTTTGGGCGGGGTGGGGCCCAGGGCCAGGGCCCAGGCTCTGGCAGAGGCCAAGAGGCGCCTCCGAGAGGACACCCGGACCTTAGCCGCCCTGAGGGCCAAGTTGCGGCTTGCCCGCAGGTGGCTGCAGCACCTCAAGCCGCAGGAAGGCCAGGAGGGTGCGGAGGAGAAGGGGCAGGTAGAAGGCCAGGAGCACTAGGAAAAGCCCCCAGGCTAGGACCCCGAAGACCAGGCTTTCCAGGCCCTCCGCCAGGGCCTGGGTGGCCAGGGTGAAGGCGGCCAGGGGGAAGACCAGGCCCCAAAGCCCCGGCTGGAAGGCCAGGCGCACCCGGTGGAGGAAGAGGTTTTCCAGGAGGAGGGTGAGGGCCAGGACAAACCACCACCCCCCAAGCCCCCAGAGGGCGGCCCCCAGGAGGTGGAGGCCCTGGAGGCTCCCTTGCCAAAGCCCCGCCGCCTGGGCCCCCTGGAGGAGGGAGAGGGGGGCCAGGATGCCCACGCCCACCGGAGCCAGGCCGATGAAGAGGGTGGGCACCAGCTCCGGGGCCGGGCGCTCGTGGGCGTAGAGGCGGCCGAAGAGGGTACCCCCCACCCAGAGGAAGAGGACCAGGCCCAGGCCCAAAAACATGAGGAGCCAGAAGAAGACCTCCCGGGCGAGGGGGCCCATGAGGGGGAGGAGAGGCCCTCCCGCCAAAGGCACCACGATGCTGGAAACCGGGGGGATGAACCAGGCCCCGTTGGCCGTCTCAAAGGGGAGGCGGAGGCGGGTGAAGATGAGGTACCCCAGGAGGAGGCTGGTGAGGAGGGTGAGGGGGGCTCCCAGGCTGAAAAGGAGAAGGGCCAGGCCCTCCTGGCCCGCCACCTTGAGGCTCGCCAGGCTGAAGAGGAGGAAGGCCAGGGGAAAGGTGGCGTAAAGCTGGGAGAGGAGGGGGTGGTGAAGGTCCTTCCAGACCGCCTGGGGATGGCGGAAGAGCTTGGCCAGGAAGAAGGCCAGGCTCAGGCCAAAGAGCAAGCCCGTGAGGAGGTAGGCCGCCCAGGCCAGGAGGGGAAGCCCGAAGGCCTGAAGGGCCAAAACCACCCCGCTTCCCCCCATGACGGCGGCGAACCAGGCGGGGTTGAAGAACCGGACGCCCATACCCCCATTCTGGATACGGGAGGGGGGTAGGTCAAGGGCCCCGGAAATGGTCCACGGTGAGCCGGATGCCCTCGGCGAAGCCCACCCGGGGCCGCCAGCCGTGGGCCATGAGCTTGAGGGGGGAGAGGACGCTCCGCTCCAGGTCCCCAGGGCGCGGGGGGGCGGGGCGCACCTCGGGGGTCTTCCCGGCGGCCTTGGCCACCGCTTCCAGGACCTCCTTTGTGGTGTGCCCCTCCCCGGTGCCCACGTTGTAGACCCCTTCCAACCCCTTCAGGGCCAGGGTGTGGGCCTCGGCCACGTCCTTCACGTAGATGTAGTCCCGCACGCACCCCTCGTCCCCCGGGGTCCTCCGGGCGTAAAGGGTCACGGGCTCCCCCTTCAGGACCCGCTCGGCGAAGATGGCCACCACCCCCGCCTCCCCGTGGGGGTCCTGCCGGGGCCCGTAGACGTTGCCGTAGCGCAGGGAGACCCACTTTAGGCCGTAGTTCTGCCCGTAAGCGGAGAGGTAGTGCTCAAAGGCCGCCTTGCTGGCGGCGTAGGGGCTCTTGGGCCTCGGGGGCCAGGTCTCCTCGGCGGCCTCTCCCTCGGGTACCTCCCCGTAGATGGCCCCGCCCGTGGAGGCGAAGACCAGCTTCTCCACCCCGTGGCGGCGGCAGGCCTCCAGGAGGTGCATCCCGCCCACCAGGTTCACGGCGAAGTCCAGAAGGGGGTCCTCCACGCTCACCTTCACCGAGGCCTGGGCCGCCTGGTGGGAGACGTGGGTGGGGCGGAACTCCCGGAAGACCCTTTCCACCCCCTCCTCGTCCCTCAGGTCCACGTGATAAAAGGGAACGCCTTCCGGGACATTTTCCCGCTTGCCCGTGGAGAGGTTGTCCAGGACCGCCACCTGGAGGCCCTCTTCCAGGAGGGCCTCCACGATGTGGCTGCCGATGAAGCCCGCGCCGCCCGTGACCAGTACGCGCATGTGCACCTCCGGGCCAAAGCCCGGAAGGAGTCTACCAGAATCTCAGCCGATTTTGACCTCGGGCTCGTTCCCGGGCCGCCACTTGATGGTGCAGCCGATGGCCGGGGCTTCCTTCAAGGGGGGTTCCTTCCCCTGGAGGAGGGCCTCTATGGCGGCTTCCAGGTCGTGGTTTTGTGCCTGGTCGGGGAACTTGGGGTTGTCGTTCACCCGGCCGTGGTAGCGGAGGAGCCTCCTCTCGTCAAAGAGAAAGACCTCGGGGGTGCGGAGGGCCTTGTAGGCCTTGGCCACCTCCTGGGTTTCGTCCAGGAGGTAGGGGAAGAAGATGCCGTGCTCCTCGGCGAAGGCCATCATCCCCTCGGGGCTGTCCTCCGGGTAGCGCGCGTAGTCGTTGGGGTTGATGCCCACGAAGGCCACCTTGCCCCGGTACCTCTCCGCCAGGGCCACCAGCTCCCGGATGGACCCCTTTACGTAGGGGCAGTGGTTGCACATGAAGACCACGGCCAGAAGGGGTTCCTGGAACTGGGAGAGGCGGTAGCGCCCACCCCTTGGGTCGGGAAGCTCGGCGTCAATAAGGGGGCTTTCCAGAGGGAGTTCGGGATACTGGAGCATGCCCCCAGTATAGAGGAGGTTCCTGGCCGGGACAACTGCCTGGGTGCCCTTATGGTATCCTGCCCCCATGCGGGGGCTCACCGCGGAGGAAGCCCAAAAAAGGCTTAAGGAATACGGCCCCAACGCTCTTCCCGAGAAGCCAGGTGAGCCTTTTTTCCTCAAGTTTCTGCGGCAGTTCCAAAGCCCCCTCATCTACATCCTCCTCTTCGCCCTGGTGGTGGACCTGGGCCTTTGGGTGGCGGAGGGGGCGGAAGGGGTTCCCCTGGAGTCCCTGGCCATCCTGGCCATCCTTCTGCTGAACGCCACCTTGGGGGCCCTGCAGGAGAAGCGTTCCGAAGAGGCTCTAAAGCGCCTCAAGGCCCTGGCGGAGCCCTTCGCCTGGGTCCTGAGGGACGGGGAGTTTAAGCGCATCCCCGCCCGGGAGATCGTCCCCGAGGACGTGGTGCGCCTCGAGGCCGGGGACCGCATCCCCGCCGATGGGGTCCTCCTGGAGGCCTCGGGGGTCCTGGTGGACGAGAGCGTCCTCACGGGGGAGAGCGTGCCTGTGGAAAAGGGGGTGGGGGAGGAGGCCTACTCGGGCACCCTCCTGGTGCGGGGCCGGGCCCTTTTGCAGGTGACCCGCACGGGCCTAAAGAGCGCCATGGGCCGCATCGCCGGGCTCCTCGTGGAGATGGAGGAGGAGAAGACCCCCCTGGAGCGCCGCCTCACCGCCTTCGGCCACCGGGTGGCCCGTTGGGTCTTACTTTTGGCCTTGGCCCTGGTCCTCCTGGGCTTCCTGGCGGAGGGGCCCTCCTTCAGGATGGTCCTCTTCGCCGTGGCCCTGGCGGTGGCCGCTGTGCCCGAGGGGCTTCCCGCCATCCTCACCCTCACCCTGGCCCTGGGGGTGGAGCGGATGGCCCGGAGGAAGGCGGTGGTGCGCCGCCTTTCGGCCGTGGAGGCCCTGGGGAGCGTGACCCTGATCGCCACCGACAAGACCGGGACCCTCACGGAAAACCGCATGGAGGTCCAGGAGCTCATCGCCCGGGACCGGGAGAAGGCCCTTCTCGCCATGGTCCTCTGCAACGACGCCGACCTGGCCACGGGGGCCGGGGACCCTTTGGAGCTGGGCCTTCTCCGCTACGCCGCCCGGTATGTGGACGTGGAGCGGGCCCGGCGGGAAAACCCCCGGCTTTCCGAGCGCCCCTTTGACAGCGCCTGGAAGTTCATGCGGGTCACCACCCCCAAAGGGAGCTTTCTCAAGGGGGCCCCTGAGGCCCTGATCCCTAGGCTGGCCCTCCCCGAGGAGGAGAAGGCCAGGCTTCTTGCGGAGGCCGAGGCCCACGCCGTAAGAGGGTTCAGGGTCCTGGCCCTGGCCCATGGGGAAGGGGAGAGGGAGGAGGGGCTTGCCTTTTTGGGATTCGTCCTCCTCCTGGACCCTCCGAGGCCCGAGGTGCCCGAGGCCGTGCGGAAGGTGCTCAAGGCCGGGGTGCGGGTGGTCATGGTCACCGGGGACCACCCGGCCACCGCCTTGGCCATCGCCCGCATGGTGGGCATCCCCGCAGAGGTGGTGGCCACGGGGGAGGAGATCGGGGAGCTTTCCGAGGAGGAGCTTCTGGAGGTGGACGTCTTCGCCCGGGTCCGGCCCGAGGACAAGCTACGCATCGTGGAGGCTTTCCAGAAGGCTGGGGAGGTGGTGGCCATGACCGGGGACGGGGTGAACGACGCCCCGGCCCTGAAGCGGGCGGATGTGGGCGTGGCCATGGGAAAGCGGGGTTCGGACGTGAGCCGGGAGGTGGCGGACCTGGTCCTCTTGGACGACAACTTCGCCACCATCGTGGCCGCCATGGAGGAGGGGCGGAACATCTACGAGAACATCCAGAAGTTCATCCGCTTCCTCTTCTCCACCAACCTCTCGGAGGTGCTGGTGGTGGGTTTGGGTCTGGTGCTGGCGGTGCTCCTTGGCCTGCGGGATGCCGCGGGCCATCTCCTCCTTCCCCTCACGGCGGCGCAGATTCTCTGGATCAACCTCATCACCGATGGGCTTCCCGCCCTGGCCCTGGCCCTGGACCGGAACCCCGGGGTCCTGGAACGTCCCCCGAGGCCCAAGGAAAGCCCCCTCCTGGACGCCCCCTCTTGGCGCTTCGTCCTCCTCACGGGCTCGGTGAAGGCGGGGATGGCCTTGGGCTTGCTGGCCCTTCTGCCCCTTTGGCTTGATCCCGGAGCGGTCCAAAGCGCCACCTTCCACTTCATGGCCATAGGCCAGCTCTTCTTCGCCTACGCCGCCCGCCACACCCACCTCCTTCCCCTGCCCAACCCCTACCTGCACGGGGCCGTGGTTTTGAGCATCCTCCTCCAGGTGGGGGTGGGAACCCTAGCCCCCGGGCTTCTGGAGGCCCAGCCCCTGGCGTCTGGGGTCTGGTTCTTGGTCTTCCTCATGGCCTTCCTGGCCTGGGGTATGGCCGAGGCGGTGGACTGGGTAATATGGCGCAAGGAGGGAAGAGGATGAAGGCCAAGGACCTCATGGTGAGCCCGGTGGTGAGCGTCCCCCTGGGGACCAGCCTGGAGGAAGTGGCCCGGCTCATGATGGAAAGGCGCATCGGGAGCGTGCTGGTGGTGGATGGGGAGGGGGGGCTTGTGGGCATCGTCACCGAGAGCGACTTCCTGAAGGAGAGGGGCATTCCCTTCTCCACCTTCCGCGCTCCCATGCTCCTGGGGCGCTTCCTGGATGGGGGCCAGCTGGAGAGGATCCTGGAGGAGGCCAGAAAGACCCGGGTGGAGGAGATCATGACCTCTCCCGTGCACGCCGTGGGCCTCGAGGCGCCCCTGAAGGAGGTCCTGGACCTCATGCTCACCTACGACATCAACCACGTGCCCGTGGTGGACGAAAAGGGGAGGCCCCTGGGCATCATCTCCCGCTTTGACCTCCTGCGGGCCCTTCTGGATCGGGCGTGACCGGGATCGCCTTCTTTCTGGTAGCCCTGGTAGTGGTCCTGGCTGGCTACCGGGTGGCCTTCTACGGGGATGCCCTGGCGGAGAAGCGGGGGTGGGGGCGGGCCTGGGTGGGACTGGTGTTGGTGGCGGCCACCACCTCCTTGCCGGAGCTCCTCACCGGGACCAGCGCCGCCCTCCAGGGCCTGGTGGACATCGCCGTGGGGGACGTCCTGGGGAGCACCCTCTTCAACCTGGTGATCCTCTCCCTCCTGGATGCGGTGAGCGGCCGGGTCCCCCTCCTGGGGCGCCTCTACCCCGGCCACACCCTGGCCGTGGGCTTCGGCCTCTTGTTCTTGACCCTGCAGGGGGCGGCCTTGTGGTGGGGAGGGCCTTTGTGGGGCCCGGTCTCCTGGTACGCCCCCGCGGCCTTGGCCCTTTACCTTCTGGCCACCCGCCTCACCTTTCTCTACGAGAGGCGACGGCCCGCCGTGGAGGTGGAGCGCCTGGAGCGGTTCTACGAGCATCTGGGCGAGGCCCAGGTGGTGCGGGGCTACGCCCTTTGGGGAAGCGCGGTGGTCCTGGCGGCCTCCCTTCTCCCCAGCCTGGCGGAGCGCCTGGCGGAGGAAACGGGCCTTGGGGCCAGCTTTGTGGGCACCGCCCTGGTGGGGGCCACCACCTCCTTGCCCGAGGTGGTGGTGACCCTGAGCGCGGCCCGGCTAGGGGCCTTTGACCTGGCGGTGGGCAACGTCCTGGGTAGCAACCTCTTCAACGCCCTCATCCTGGCCTGGGACGACCTCCTCTTTCCCGGGGCCTTTTTTGGGGAGGCCCACGCGAGCCACCTGGCCGCCATCCTGGTGGCCTTGGCTATGTACGGGGTGGTTCTCGTGGGGATGAGCTACCAGGCCCTGCGCAAGCTGGCCGTCCTTTCCTGGGACACCATGGCCCTGGTGGGCCTTTACCTTTTGGGCCTCCTCTGGCTTTACGCCCTGCGCTGAGGCACCAGGAGGACGGGCTTGGGGCTTTTGCGCACCACCTCCTGGGCCACGCTTCCCAGAAGGAGCCGATCCAGCCCCGTGCGCCCGTGGGTGCCCATGACGATGAGGTCGTGCTTCTTGGCCTCCTCCAGGATCACCTCCGCCGCCCGGCCCTCCAGGAGGTGGGCCGCAAAGGGCACCTCCAGCTCCTCCGCCAGGCGGGTGGCCCGGTCCAAGGCGGCCAGGCCCTCCCGGCGCAGGTCCTCCACGAGCTCCCGGTAGTAGGGGAGGGTCACGGGGCCCAGGAGGAGCCTGGGCCCCAGGGGCTCCAGGGCGTAGAGGAAGGCCACCCTGGCCTTCAGGGCCTTGGCCAGCCTGAGGCCCTCCAAAAGCCCCGCCTCCGCCGCCTCGCTCCCGTCCGTGGGCAAAAGCAGGCTCCGGTACATGCCTCACCCCTCTATGACCACGGGAAGGATCACGGGGTCCCGGCCCGTGGCCTTCTTCAGGAACTTCTTCACCGGGTAGTAGATGTCGTCCCGGATGCGCTCCAGGGGCTTCTTCTCCCGGATGCCCGCCAGGAGGGCCTCGAGGGCCATCCGCCGCACCTCCCCAAGAAGCCTCTCCCCCGCCTTCACGAATCCCCGGGAGACCACCTCCACCACCGGGTCCTCCCCCGCCAGGGCGGTGATGACCACCAGGCCCTCCTCGGCCATGTGGCGGCGGTCGGCCAGGATCTCCTCGGTGATGTCCCCCACCCCCAGGCCGTCCACGTAGAGGACCCCGTGGGGCACGGTGCCCGCCTTCTCAAAGGTGTTGGGGGTGAGGTGGTAGATGGCCCCGTTCTCCCCGATCAGGGTCTTCTCCGGGGGGCGGCTCATGCTCTCCGCCAGCCACTTGAAGTTGGTCTGGTGGCGCACCTCCCCGTGCCAGGGCAGGAAGAACCTGGGCGTGGTGAGGTTCAGGATCAGCTTCAGCTCCTCCTGGGAGGCGTGCCCGGAGGCGTGGACCTTGTAGGTGGGGGGATAGAGGACGTAGGCCCCCAGGGCGTAGAGGCGGTTGATGACCCGGTTCACCGCCTCCTCGTTGCCGGGGATGGGGCTAGAGGAGAGGATCACCGTGTCCCCGGGCTTGATGGCCATCTTGGCGTGCCCCTCAAAGGCCAGGCGGTGCAGGACGGACATGGGCTGGCCCTGGCTCCCCGTGGCCAGGATCAGGACCTGGTGGTCGGGGAGGTCCATGACCTCCTCGAGGGCGTAGAGGCGGTCCTTCACCTTCAGGTAGCCCAGCTCCATGGCGATGCGGCTGAACTTCACCATGCTCCGCCCCTCCATGGCCACCTTGCGCCCGTACTTCTCCGCCGCCCAGATCACGGACTGGATGCGGTGGATGTGGCTGGCGAAGGTGGTCACGAAGACCCTTCCCGGGGCGCGGCCGATCACCCGGTCCAGCTCCTTGGCGATCTCCATCTCGCTGGGGGTGTACCCGGGCCTTTCGGCGTTGGTGGCGTCGGCGATGAGGAGCAAAACCCCCTCGGCCCCCGCCTGGGCCACCTTGGCCAGGTGGGAGACCTTGCCGTCAATGGGGGTGGCGTCCAGCTTGAAGTCCCCGGTGTGGACGATGGTGCCGATGGGGGTGCGGATCACCAGCCCCGAGTTGTCGGGGATGGAGTGGGTCATGCGGAAGAGGTCCAGGGTGAAGTACCGCCCCACCTGGATGCGGTCGTCGGGGGAGATCTCCTTGAGGTTGAAGCTCCCGGGCCTGAGGCCAAACTCCTCCAGCTTGCCCTTTAGAAGCCCCAGGGTGAGCCGGGCCCCGTAGATGGGCACCGGGCTCTCCTTGCCAAAGACCATGGGCAGGATGAAGGGAAGCCCGCCGATGTGATCCTCGTGGCCGTGGGTGAGCACCCAGGCCTTGATGCGCTGGCGGTTTTCCATGAGGAAGTCCACCCGGGGGATGAGGAGGTCCACCCCGGGCATGCCCTCCTCGGGGAAGGCCAGGCCCCCGTCCAGGACGAACATCTCGTCCCGGTAGCGGAAGACGGTGATGTTCTTGCCGATCTCCCCCATCCCTCCCAGGGGGATGATCTCCACCGGGTCTTTCGCCGCCTGGGGCAGGGAAGGCCCCTCCTGGGGCCGCCTGCGCCGCCTCCGCCGGGGTTTCCGCTCTTGGTTTTCCATATGCCTCCTTTTTCCCGGACGGGCCGGGATGGTTTAGCCCCCCGGGGGGTTAGCGCCGCCGCGGGGGGATCTTGCCTTCCAGTTCGGGGCGGATCAGGTCAATCTTGCCCTTCTCGTCAATGCGGTGGACCTTGACCTTGATCACGTCCCCCACCTTGAGGTGGTCCTCCACCCGCTCCACCCGGCCAGGGGCCACCTGGCTGATGTGGAGAAGCCCTTCGGTGCCCGGGAAGAGGCTGATGAAGGCCCCGAAGGGGGTGATCTTGGTGACGGTGCCCTCGTAGATCTCCCCCACCTTGGCCTCGCGGGTGAGCTCCTCTATGCGGGCCTTGGCCTTTTCCGCCGCCGCCATATCGCTGGAGTAGATGCGGACGGTGCCGTCTTCCTCTATGTCCACCTCCACGCCCAGCTCCTCCAAGGCCCGCACGTTCTTGCCCCCGGGGCCGATGACGATCCCGATCTTCTCCACGGGGACCTTGAGGCTGAGGATCCGGGGGGCGAAGGGCTTGAGGGAGGGGCGGGGAGCGGGCAGGACGCTTTCCATGAGGTCCAGGATCCTGAGCCGAGCCTCCCGGGCCTGGAGAAGGGCCTCTTTGAGGACCTCCCGGGGGAGGCCCCCCACCTTGTTGTCCATCTGCAAGGCGGTGACCCCCTGGCGGGTTCCCGCCACCTTGAAGTCCATGTCACCCAGGGCGTCTTCCAGCCCCAGGATGTCGGTGAGGATCACCGCCTTCTCGTCCTCCCACACCAGGCCCATGGCCACCCCGGCCACCGGGGCCCTGACGGGCACCCCGGCGTCCATGAGGGCCAGGCTCCCGGCGCAGACCGTGGCCATGGAGCTACTGCCGTTGGACTCCAGCACGTCCCCCACCACCCGGATGGTGTAGGGGAAGGCCTCCTGGGGAGGGAGGACCGCCCTCAGGGCCCGCTTGGCCAGGTTGCCGTGGCCCACCTCCCGGCGGGAAACCCCCCTCAGGCGCTTGACCTCGCCGGTGGAGAAGGGGGGGAAGTTGTAGTGGACCAGGAAGGGGTCGGTCTCGTCAATGCCCAGATCGTCAATGATCTGCTCGTCCCGGCCCGTGCCCAGGGTCACCGTGCCCAGGACCTGGGTCTCCCCCCGGGTGAAGACGGCGGAGCCGTGGGCCCGGGGCAGGACGTCCACCTCAATCCAGATGGGCCTCAGGTCCTTGGGCCCCCGGCTGTCCGCCCGCCTGCCCTCCTCCAGCACGAGCCGCCTGAGCTCCCGGCGCACCACCTCGTCAAAGGCGCTCTCGTAGAGGGGTTTTTTGCGCTCGTCCGGGGTGCCGTCCTCCAGCTTGGGGAGGACCTCGAGGATGAGGCTCTCGGCGAAGGCCGAAAGGGCCCGGCTCCTTTCCCCCTTGCTGGCGGTCTGGAGCACCTGAGAGAGGCCCTTTTCCAGGGCCAGGCGGTAAAAAGCCTCCTTCTCCTCCTCCGGGAGGGTTTCCGGCGGGGTCCAAGCCATCTTGGGCTTGCCCAGCTCCTGGGCCATCCTTTCCTGCAGGTCCAGGATGGGCTGCATCTCCCGGTGGGCGAACTCCAGGGCCTGGACCAAAAGCTCCTCGTCCACCTCCTGAGCCCCGGCCTCCACCATGAGGATGGCCTGGCGGCTCCCCGCCACCACCAGGTCCAGGGCGCTTTCCTCAAGCTCCTGCAGGGTGGGGTTCAGCACCAGCTGCCCGCCTAAGAGGCCCACCCGCACCGAGGCCACCGGGCCGTCCCAGGGGATGTCGGAAAGCATGAGGGCGGCGCTGGCGGCGATGGGGCCCAGGATATCCGGGGGGTTCTTCTGATCGGCGGAGAGAACGGTGACGATGACCTGGACCTCGTGGCGGAAGCCCTTGGGGAAGAGGGGGCGGATGGGCCGGTCGGTCATGCGGGCGGAGAGGATGGCCTTCTCCCCGGGGCGGCCCTCCCGGCGCATGAAGCTTCCCGGGATCTTGCCCACGGCGTAGTGCCTCTCCTCAAACTCCACCGTGAGGGGCAGGAAGTCCGCCTCTATGGGCTCCTCCGAGGCCTGGGCCGTGGCCAGGACCACGGTGTCCCCATAGCGCACCAGGACCGAGCCCGAGGCCTGCTTGGCGTACTTGCCGGTCTCCAGGATGAGCTTCCTCCCGGCGATCTCCGTCTCGTACCGATGACTGGGTGGGGTGTTGGGTGTGGCTTCTGGCATGGCGTTCCTCAAACGAAAGGCGGAGCCCTAAGGCCCCGCCCCCGACCTAAGCCCCAGTTTACTTCCTGAGCCCCAACTTCTCAACCAGGGCCCGGTACCGTTCCGGGTCCTCCCGCTCCAGGTAGCGAAGAAGCCTCCGCCTCTGGCCCACCAGCATGAGGAGGCCCCGGTGGGAGTGGTGGTCGTGCTTGTGCACCTTGAGGTGCTCGGAGAGGCGGTTGATCCTCAGGGTGAGGAGGGCCACCTGCACCTCGGTGCTCCCGGTGTCGCCCGGGAAGCGGGCGAACTCCTCTATGACCTTCTGCTTCTCTTCCTTGGTGATGGGCATCTTTCCCTCCGTCAGGGGGGAAGGCGCTAAAGCCCCTTCCTCCTCAGAGACCCTTCCGGGCCTTCCTAAGCATAGGAGGCCGGGCCCTTCCCGTCAATCAGGAAGAGGAGGAGGGCCAGGAGGGCCAGCCCCGCCCCCGCCGAAAAGGCCACCTGGGCCCCGAAGGCCTGCCAGAGGAGGCCAAAGAGGAGGCTTGCGGGCAGGAGGAGGAGGCCCATGAGGGTGTGGTAAAGGCCTATGGCGCTGGCCTTTTCCTCAGGGGGGGCCAGGGTGGCCAGGTAGGCCCGGCTTGTGCCCTCAAAGGCGGCGGAGTAGAGGGCGTAAAGGAGGAGCAGGGCCACCCCCAAGGCGGCCGAGGTGGCCAGGGCGAAGCCCAGGTAGACCAGGGCGTAAAGGCCAAACCCCAGGGCCACCACCCGCCTCAGGCCCACCCGGTCCGCCAGGCCGCCAAAGGGGTAGGCCAGAAGGGCGTAGGCCAGGTTGTAGAGGGTGTAGGCCAGGGTTACCTGCCCTTCGGAGAGGCCCAGGTCCTTTAGGCGAAGGAGAAGGAAGGCGTTGGAGGAGAGGGCTAGGGTGAAGACCCCGGAGACCAGGAGGAAGCGGCGGTAGCCCTGGCCCATGCGGGAAAGGCGCAGGGGGGGTAGGGGCCTGGGAGCCTGGGGCGCTTCTTTGAGAAAAAGGAGAATGAACGCCGCCAGAAGGGCGGGGAGGGCGGAGAGCCAGAAGACCCCCCGCACGCCCACCAGGGGCAGGAACAGAAAGGCCAGGAGGGGGCCCAGGGTGGCCCCCAGGGTGTCCAGGCCCCGGTGGAGGCCGTAGGCCCGGCCCAGGGCTTCCTGGGGCACGCTCTCGGCGATCAGGGCGTCCCGGGGGGCGGTCCTGAGCCCCTTGCCCGTGCGGTCTAAGAAGCGGTAGAGGAGGACGTGCCCTGGGGTTTGCGCCAGGGCCAGGATGGGGCGGAAGAGGGCGGGGAGGCCGTAGCCCAGGAGGAGGAAGGGCCGCCTCCTGCCCATGCGGTCGGAGAGCCTTCCCCCCACCACCTTGAAGAGGCTGGCCGTGGCCTCGGCCACGCCCTCCACCAGGCCGATGGCCGTGGGGGTGGCCCCCAGGCTGGCCAGGAAGAGGGGAAGGAGGGGGTAGACCATCTCGCTGGCCACGTCCATGAGGAAGCTGACCAGGCCGAGGAGGTAGACAAGGGGGGGAAGCTTCACGGCCGGTATCTCCAGAAAAGCCAGAGGAGAACGGGCTCGGGCAGGACCATGAGGAGGGAAAGGGGGTCCAGGCGTGCGGGGGAGAGGAGGGCCGGGCCCAGGGGGGTGGTGAAGGGGAGGGGGAGGGTGCGGGTGAGGAGGAAGAGGAGAAGGAGGGTGAGGGAAAGCCCCACCCCCAGGCGCCAGACCAGGGGGGCGAAGGGGGGGTCTTGGTCCGGGTACATGAAGCGGAGGACCATGAGCCCCAGGGCGTAGGTGACCTTGAGGGCCAGGAGGGCCAGGAAGAGCTGGCCGTAAAAGTAGTACTCGGAAACCAGGCCGTAGCGCACCGCCTCGGCCTCGGAGACCCCCAGGGCGCTCCCGCAAAGCCCCTGGCCCAGCCGGTCGGAAAGCCCCAGGCCCAGGAACTGGAGGAAGAAGGGGAGAAGGGAAAGACCCGCTATCCAGGGGAGGCCTCGGCTGGGGACGAAGCTCACGGGGTAAGTTTCCTCCAAAGCCTAAAAAACCTCGAGGGCCAGGTGTCCGTGGCCCTCGAGGGCCCTACCCGCTACCAGAGCCGCATCCCGGGCACGGGGTTCAGGTTGCTGAAAAGCTGCACCAGGGTGGGTCCGTAGGCCAGGAGGACCAGGATCACCGCCACGGCGAACCAGAAGCCAATGCGGTCCATGGCCTGGACCAGCCGCTTGTCCTCGGGGCCGGAGAGGACCTCGGCGAAGGGCACCGGGGCCTCGGCCAGCTCGGGCTTCCGTTCCTTGCCCAGAAGGACGCTGAAGAGGCCGTAGACGAAAAGGAGCAGGGCCACCAGGAGGACGATGCCCGCCAGGATGTTGAAGACCATGGGCAAGGCGGCGTGGGTGTAGGCGTCCGGCACCTGGGCGATGTAGGCCCGCCGGGGCACGTTGAGAAGGCCCTGCCAGTGGAGGCCGATGGCCATCAGCATCATGCCGATGAACCAGAGCCAGACCACGGCCAGGCCGAGCCGCCTCTGGGCATCGGAGATGGGCTTGCCGGTGAGGTTCGGGATCAGCCACCACAAGGAGCCCATGGCCGTGAGGGTCACGAGGCTGGCCACCTGCAGGTGAAAGTGGCCGGGAATCCAGGCGGTGTTATGGACCACGTAGTCCAGGGTGAAGCTGGCGTTCACCATTCCCCCCGCCCCACCGGGGATGAAGCCGATGAGGCCCAGCACCGGGGCCACAAAGGCGGGGTTGTCCCAGGGGAGGGCCCGGATCCAGCCCAGAAGGCCCTTCCCACCCCGCATCCTGCCGGCGAACTCCAGGCTGGCGGCCACGGTGAAGGCCGTCATCAGGCTGGGCACCGCCACGAACATGGTGAGGATGGAGTGGATCATCTTCCAGGTGGGGTCAATGCCGGGGTCGGCGAACTGGTGGTGGAACCCCACCGGGGTGGAGAGGAGGAGGAAGAGGAGGAAGGCGAGGCGGGCCATAGGGTCGGAGACCAGCTTGCCCCCCGCTTGCTTGGGCAAGACGGTGTAGATGATGGCGTAGGCGGGGAGGAGCCAGAAGTAGACGATGGGGTGGCCCGTCCACCAGAAGAGCGTCCTGGTGATGAGCGGGTCAACGCCCTTGACGAGGCCAAAGGACCAGGGAAGGAGGAAGAGCACCGCCTCCAGCACCAGGCCGATGGAGGCGATGAACCACATGAGCCAGAAGACCACGGCCATGTAGGTGACGAGGGGCGTGGTCTTGCCGGGGTTTTGCGCCTTCCAGCGCCGCCAGAGATCCAGGACCAGGTAGATGCTCACCCACGTGGAAAGGACGAAGATGCTGGCCCCCAGGTAAAAGGCCCAGTGGCCCTGGAGGGGGGGGTAGAAGGTGTAGAGGACGGTGGCATCGTTGGAAAGCAGGGGCAGGGCGGCCATGACCAGGCCGACAAAGGCCATCCACCAGGAGAACCACATGAGGCCCATGTTGGGCCTGAGGTTCAGCTCCCGGGCGGGCAGGTAGACCATGATGGCCTGGGCGAAGAGCTGGGTGAAGACGATGGCGTTCAGCACCCCGTGCAGGGTGAGGCCCTGGTAGTAGGACTGGACGAAGGGAAGGAGGCGCTTGAGGAGAGGATAAGCGTCCACGTTCCCGTAGTTCAGGGCCTGGAAGGGGCCGAAGAGGCTACCCACGATGACGGCGATGAAGCCCAGGACCAGGAAGTACAAGGTGGCCTTCTTCTCCGGATAGGCCTCGTAAATACGGCTAGCTTCGCTGGTGCGCACCGCCATGGCTCACTCCTTCACCACGATCTTGCCGAACATATTCTGGTGGCCGATGCCGCAGTACTGGTTGCAGATGATGCGGTATTCCCCGGCTTCTTTGAAGGTGTAGCGCACGGTGGAAACCTCCCCAGGGAGCACCTCCACGTTGATGTTGGTGCCCTCCACGTGGAAGCCGTGGATCACGTCGGGGCTGGTGATTTTGAAGATGATCTCCGCTCCCTTGGGCACCTCAATGGGGTTGGGCTGGTACCCGAAGGCGAATGCCAGCGCGTAGACCGTGTACTGGTTGGGGCCCGTCTGGACCACCGCCTGGGCCGGGTCGGCCCAGGGGCCTTCCGTGCGGACCTTGGTGGGGTCCGCCCGCTCCAGCTGGCCTGCGGGGATGACCCCGCTGGTGTGGGTGGCCAGGGTGTAGGCGATCAGGGCGATGAAGACCACCACCATGACCAGGGAAAAGGCCAACCAACCCTTCTCGTAGGCCAGGATAACTTTATGAGCCCTGTGTTCGTCCACCATACCCTACCCCCTTGCGAAGAAGAGCGCGTATACCCCCAACCAGAAGATCAGGATGGTCAGGGTCAGCACCACGATCACGCCCATGGCTCCTATCGGTTTTTCCTCCATACCCTTCCTCCCTTACGGCCGGTTGCCGTATACGGGGCCCATGGTAGCGAAGGAGGCGCGCAAGTGAAAAGTACATTTGTCCCTCCGGCATACCGGGGTGGGGTAGGACATTTGTCCCTTCCCAAAGGGAAAGCGAGGGCCTCGAGGCCCCCGCTCCCCCAAAAGCCCCTCAGGGGGCGCTTCCCACCCGGGCCAGGACCAGCCGGCTCACCTCCTTGAGGGTTTCAAAGACCCCCTTACCTTCCGTGGCCACGGCCTCAAAGACGGGGAAGCGTCCCTCGGGGTCCACCACCGCCCGCACCATCTCCACAGGGAGGGCCTCGGGCAGGTCCCTTTTGTTCACCTGGAGCACCACGGGGAGGTCCTCCACCTTGAGGCCGTATTCCGCCAGGTTCTCCCGCATGTTGCGCATGCTCTCGGCGTTGGCCCGGAGGCGGTTGGGGGCGGAGTCCGCCACGAAGACGATCCCGTCCACCCCCCGGAGGATGAGCTTGCGGCTGGCGTTATAAAAGACCTGGCCGGGGACGGTGTAGAGGTGGAAGCGGGTCTTGAAGCCCTTGACCTCCCCCAGGTCCAGGGGCAGGAAGTCAAAGAAGAGGGTGCGCTCGTCCTCGGTGGCCAGGGAGACCATCTCCCCTTTGCGCCCCTCGGGGATTTTCCCATAGATCCATTTGAGGTTGGTGGTCTTTCCCGAGAGGCCGGGGCCGTAGTAGACGATCTTGAAGTTGATCTCGCGGTTGGCGAAGTTGATGGTGCTCATGCTAGTTGCCGAAGAGCTCGTCCAGAAGGGCCTTGGCCCCTTCCCGGTACTCCGTGTCCAGGTGGAGCTTGGGCGGGTTGGCCATGGCCTCCTCGGCAATTTTGGCCAGGGCCTCCGCGGCCCGCTTCCCGTAGAGCTTCACCTTGCCCAGGGGGGCGTTTTCGTCAAAGACCAGGAGGAGAAGGGCGTGCTCCCCGGCCTCGTCCACATAGAGGCCCATCCTCTCCCCCTGGTGGACCAGCTCCTGGAAGCGGGCCTCCCCCAGGAGCTTGGCCAGGGCCTGGGTGGCGGCGGCGTTCCCCGCCACCAGGGTGGCCAAGGAGTCCAGAGGCGGGGGCTTGGGGGCCCAGAGGGCCTCCTTGTGGGCCAGGACGAAGCCCTTACGGTCTATGAGGAGGGCGTAGCGGGCCCCGGTTTCCCGCAGGGTTTCCTCCAGGAGCCCCAGGGCCCGCTCGTAGAGAGCCCCGTAGAGGACCAGGGAAGGTTCCACCATAGTATGCTCAGTCTACTATGGAGGCTTTTCTTGGGGAGGCCAAGGCGCTTTTGGCGGAGCTCGTCGCCCTGCCCACGGTGAGCGCCGAGGGGCGGGCCCTGAGGGAGGGGGCGGAGAAGGTGGCCGAGGTCTTGGCGGACCTGGGGCTTTCCGCCCTTTTGCACGAGGGGTACGGCCCCCCGGTGGTCTACGCGGAGGGCGGGGTAGGGGAGAAGGCCCTTCTTTTCTACAACCACTACGATGTCCAGCCCCCGGAGCCCCTGGACCTCTGGGAAACCCCGCCCTTCACCCTTGTGGAGCGGGAGGGGGCCTGGTACGGGCGGGGGACCCACGACGACAAGGGGGAGCTGGTGGCCCGGGTCATGGCCCTGAGGCTCTTCCGGGAGCGGCACGGTTTCCTTCCTAGGGTGAAGTTCGTGGTGGAGGGGGAGGAGGAGGTGGGTAGCCCCCACCTGGCCGCCTACGTGGCCGATAAGCGGGACCTCCTCCAGGCGGAGGCCATCCTCTGGGAGGCGGGGGGCGTGGACGCCAGGGGGCGGCCCTACCTCTACGCCGGGCTCAAGGGCATCGTGGCCCTGGAGCTCAGGGTGCGCACGGCGGCCTTTGACCTTCACTCCTCCTACGGGGCCGTGGTGGAGAACCCCATCTACCGCCTCTCCCGGGCCCTGGCCTCCCTGAGGGACGAGGAGGGGCGGGTCCTCATCCCTGGCTTCTACGACCGGGTCCGCCCCCTCACCCCCCTGGAGATGGAGGTCCTGGCCTCCATCCCCGACGAGTCCGAGGCCCTCAAGGAGACCTTTGGGGTGCGGGACTTCCTGGGGGGGGCCAGGGACCTGGAGTTCCACCAGCGCCTTTACACCGAGCCCTGCGTCAACATGAACGGCTTCCACTCGGGCTACGGGGGGCCGGGTTCCAAGACGGTTCTCCCCGCCGAGGCGGTGGCCAAGCTGGACTTCCGCCTGGTGCCCGAGCAGGAGCCCGAGGAGATCCCCGGGCTTCTTAAGGCCCACCTCGAGGCCCAGGGCTTCCACGACGTGGAGGTGGTGGTCCTGGAGAAGGGGGAGCGCCCAGCCCGATCCGACCTGGCCCACCCCTTTGTGGCTCTGGCCAAGGCGGCTTTGGAGGAGGCCTTTGGGGAGAAGGCGGTCCTCTACCCCAACATGGCGGGCTCGGGGCCCATGCACCCCTTCCTCCACCACCTGAAGGCCCCCGCCGTGGGCCTGGGGGTGGGCTACCCGGGAAGCCGGGTCCACAGCCCGGGTGAGCACATCCGTATCCGGGACTTTGAGCGGGGAACCCTGGCCATCCTCCGCCTCTTGGAGCGGTTCTTCGGCCTGTAGGGTATCCTCTTGCGGTATGCGCTTGGTCTTTGGCGAACGCGATACCCCTTACCAGGAGGCCCTGGTGGTGGTCCTGCCCGTGCCCTACGACCTCTCCCTCTCCTTCCTCCCTGGGGCCAGGCGGGGCCCCGAGGCCATCCTTCTCGCCAGCCGGGAGCTGGAGCCCTTCCTCCTGGAGCTCTCCGCGGCCCCGGAGGAGGTGGGCATCCACGCCGCCGAGCCCGTGCCCTTCGTGGCGGGAAGCGCCGAGGAGAGCCACCGCCTCATCCGCGAGGCCGCCTTGGCCCACCTGAGGGCGGGGAAGTTCCTGGTGGCCCTGGGGGGGGACCACTCCATCACCCACCCCCTGGTCCTGGCCCACCGGGAGGCTTTGGGGGAGTTTTCCCTCCTCCACATTGACGCCCATGCGGACCTCTACCCCGAGTGGCAGGGCTCGGTCTACTCCCACGCCACCCCCTTTCATCGCCTCCTCCAGGAGGGCTTTTCCCTGGTGCAGGTGGGCCTCCGGGCCATGGACCGGGATTCCCTCCTCCTGGCCCGGGAAAAGGGGGTGGGCCTCTTCCCCGCCCACCGGATCCACCGGGAGGGCCTCCCCTTGGAGGCCATCCTCGAGGCCCTGGGGGAGAGGGTCTACATCTCCTTGGACTTTGACGCCCTGGACCCCGCCTTCATGCCCAGCGTGGGCACCCCTCTTCCCGGGGGGCTTTCTTACCGCCAGGTGGTGGACCTCCTCGAGGCCGTCTTCCGGGAGAAGGAGGTGGTGGGCATGGACTTCGTGGAGCTCTCCCCGAACGGCCAGTTCCACGCGGAGATGACCGCCGCCCAGCTGGTCTACCACGCCATCGGCCTCAAAGGGCTCCAGGCGGGCTGGCTTTCCCCCCTTTAGCCACATTCGGTCCGGGCCTTCTCCTCTAGCCTTAGGGCGTGCACTGGCTTTGGGTCCTACTGGGCCTTGCCCTCCCCGTTCAGGCCCAGGTCCTCACCATCCCCGAGCTCCGGGCCCGGACCTACGGGGAGGGGGGGTTCCGGGTGGAGCGGGTCCTTGAGGAAAAGGCCCGCTTCACCCGGGTGCAGTTCTCCCATTTCTCCGATGGTTTCCGCGTCCACGGCTTCGCCAACCTGCCCAAGGGCCGGGGGCCCTTTCCCGTGGCGGTGGTTCTTCACGGCTACGTGGAGCCCTCCCGCTACCCTCTGCTGGCCTACACCACCCCCTACGCCGACTTCCTGGCCGAAAGGGGGTTTTTGGCCCTCCACCCCAACTACCGGGGCCATCCCCCCTCGGAGGGTCCTCCCGCCAGGGGCCTGCGCCACCCATACGCCGTGGACGTCTTAAACCTGCTGGCCGAGGTGCGCAAAGGGGCTTTCCCTCAGGCCGATCCCGCCAGGGTGGCCCTCTTCGGCCACTCCATGGGGGGAGGGATCGCCCAGGTGGTGAGCCTGGTGGAGCCCAGGCTCAAGGGGGTGGTCCTCTACGGCAGCATGAGCGGGGACGAAAGGCTAAACCTGGAACGGATCCGCTCCTGGTCCCAGGGGAGGCGGGGCGGGGAGCTCTTTGCCCTGCCCGAGGAGGTCCTTAAAGCGGCCTCCCCCTGGACCTACCTGGAGGAGCTCTCCGTGCCCTATAGCGTCCACCACGGCACAAGGGATGCCCAGGTGCCCCCTGAGTGGAGCTTCGCCCTCTGCCGGAAGCTTAGGGCCCTGGGCAAGCCGGTGGAGTGCTTCGCCTACCCCGCGGGCCACCTCTTCCGGGGGGAGGCGGACCGGGTTTTCAGGGAGCGCGCCCTCGCCTTTTTGCGCCGGGTCCTTCGGTAAACTCTGGGCGTGAAGGCCTTCCTGGAGAACCTCAGCGCCCTCTTCTTGGCCCTGGCCTTTGGGACCGCTTTGCTGGGGGTCCTGGCCCGGCTCGTGGGGGCTAGGCGCACCTGGCCCTTCTTCCTGCTGGCCCTTTTGCTCCTCCTCGCCGCCCTCCTTTCCCGGGTAGAATAGCCCCCCGTGGCCAAGCGCGTGGTTTCCGTTTCCCTGGGGAGCAGCCGCCGCGACTCCGTGGTGGAGGTGGAGGTCCTGGGGGAGAAGGTGGTACTGGAAAGGCGGGGCACGGACGGGGACTTCCAGGGGGCTATCTGCCTCATCCGGGAGCTGGACGGCCAGGTGGACGCCATCGGCCTGGGGGGGATTGACCTCTACCTGGTGGCGGGTAAGCGGCGCTACCTCATCCGCGACGCCAAAAGGCTCAAGGAGGCCGCCAAAAAGACCCCGGTGGTGGACGGTTCAGGCCTCAAGCACACCCTGGAGCGCCGGGCGGTGCGGGAGCTTTCCACCCTCTTTGACTGGAAGAGGACCAAGGTCCTCCTCCCCTCCGCCGTGGACCGCTTCGGCCTGGCCGAGGCCCTGGAGGAGGCGGGGGCTAAGGTGCTTTACGGGGACTTCATCTTCGCCCTGGGGCTTCCCATCCCCCTTTATCGCCTCTCTTTCCTGCAGAAGCTGGCCTACCTCCTGCTTCCCCTGATGACCCAGCTTCCCTTTAGCCTCCTCTACCCCACAGGGGAGAGGCAGGAAAAACAGGTGGTGGACTGGCGGAGCCGCTACTACCGCTTTGCGGACCTGGTGGCGGGGGACTGGCACTACCTCAAGCGCCACATGCCCGAGGACATGCGGGGCAAGAGCGTCCTCACCAACACCACCACGGAGGAGGACGTGGCCTTCCTGAGGGCGAGAGGGGTCAGGTACCTCTTCACCACCACCCCCAGGCTCTTGGGGAGGAGCTTTGGCACCAACGTCATGGAGGCCCTCCTTGTGGCCCTGGCGGGCCGGGAGCTTGGGGAGGAGGACTACCTTCGGTATATTGACCTATTAGGGCTGAAGCCCCAGGTCCTGGACCTGGAGAAGCCCCAGGAGGAGAGAGCATGATCAGCGTGACCGATCTGCGCCCCGGAAGCAAGGTGAAGATGGAGGGCGGGCTTTGGGAGTGCGTGGAGTACCAGCACCAGAAGATCGGCCGTGGCGGGGCCAAGGTGGTGGCCAAGTTCAAGAACCTGGAGACGGGGGCCACGGTGGAGCGCACCTTCAACTCCGGGGAGAAGCTGGAGGACATCTACGTGGAGACCCGGGAGCTCCAGTACCTCTACCCCGAGGGGGAGGAGATGGTTTTCATGGACCTGGAAACCTACGAGCAGTTCCACGTGCCCAAGGAGCGGGTGGAGGCGGCCCGCTTCCTCAAGGAGGGGATGACGGTGCTGGGGGACATGTACGAGGGGCGTCCCCTGAAGATCACCCCGCCCACGGTGGTGGAGCTCAAGATCGTGGACACGCCCCCTGGGGTCCGGGGAGACACGGTTTCCGGGGGCTCCAAGCCCGCCACCCTCGAGACCGGGGCCGTGGTCCAGGTGCCCCTTTTCGTGGAGCCGGGGGAGGTCATCAAGGTGGACACCCGCACCGGGGAGTACGTGGGCCGGGCCTGAAGCGGTCAAGGGGATGGGCACCGCCTGGGCTTTGGCCCAGGTTGTTTCTTGACCGGGTCCAAGGTCTTTCCCAAGGAATCTTGGGGTAAGCTTTATGCCACGAGGTGCTGGTATGACGCCCAAGGAGCTAAAGCAGATCCTGCAGGCCCTGGTGGAGCACGGGGTGAGCGAGCTCACCCTGGAAACCCCCGACTACAAGCTCACCGTGCGCCGGGGGGGAGAGGTGCAGATGGTGGCCGTGCCCCAGGTGGTGGCGGCTCCGGTACCCGCCCCGGCCCCGGCCCCCGTGCCCGCCCCGGCACCCGCCCCGGCGGAGGCCGCCCCCCTTCCCGAGTCCTCCAAGCCCCAGGAGGAGGGGTGCCCCGGGTGCGTGGAGGTGCGGGCCCCCATCGTGGGCACCTTCTACCGGGCCCCCGCTCCCGACGCCCCTCCCTACGTGAAGGAGGGGGACCGGGTGGAGAAGGGCCAGGTCCTCTGCATCATTGAGGCCATGAAGCTCATGAACGAGATTGAGTCCGAGGTCTCCGGCATCGTCAAGAAGATCCTGGTGCAAAACGGGGAGCCCGTGGAGTACGGCCAGCCCCTTTTCCTGATCCAGCCGGTATGAAAAAGGTCCTGATCGCCAACCGGGGGGAGATCGCCTTAAGGATCATCCGGGCGGCCCGGGAGCTGGG
>Ga0197142_1000817_pt1 | contig 29270 bp, 30 predicted proteins | sample GBS60_MetaG_FD_148614 | JGI IMG/M metagenome (GOLD analysis project Ga0197142, IMG submission 148614) | Sediment microbial communities from Great Boiling Springs, Gerlach, Nevada, United States - GBS 60_MetaG | ecosystem: Environmental > Aquatic > Thermal springs > Hot (42-90C) > Sediment... | reverse complement strand
GAGGAAGCAGGGAGGTGGAAGACGATTTTGGAGGCGTTGAGGCAAGTGGCCCTCAAGGATGCGAATGTTGCGGAGGCGTTGAGGAGGTTCAATTTGTTGTAGGATTGGCCGGTGGCGAAGGGGGGATGACGTGACGGTTGGAGCCCGGGCCCAATTGCGGACGTGCTGAGCCCGTCCCTCCGAGACGTGGTGCACGTGAGGTCACGGGCCATGGGAGGAAAGTCCCGAAAGGTGCGCAAGGGGCGGTCTTCTCGGAGATGCGCTCTGCGCCTCCGGACACACAGGCGGAACGCAAACCGTGGTATGTGTTAACCCACACGGGCCAACCTAATGTCCAGCAGCCTCATGGAGAGATGCCTTGGTGACGCCAGAGCCTTCCTCGTTGGAGAAAAGAGGCCCGATGAGGCAAGTCCGGAGCTGAGACCATGGGGCTCTCTCGGAGCAACCATTTTCCATTTTCACTTTGTTTTAACCCTTGATGGAATGAGCAAAGGGGCCTGTTAGAAATCCCCCTTCGCAAACTGGCCTCTGGCCCAAAAGCCTCCCCAAGGCAGCACGGACTCTCACTTTGGGTCCGCAGGCAAAAGGTCCTTTTTCAGGAGAAAATACAGGGATCCCTCTTCTTGGAGATTCCCAGCCACAAGTTCCGCATGAGGTCCGGATCCGCAGTAAAGATCCACCCTTCCTTTCCCCTTGATGGCTCCTCCTGTGTCCTGGTTGAACACTATCCTGCAAAAAGGCCTCCTTGGCCCCCTCTTCCCCCTAGCTCCCTCTTGAGGCAATGTGGAACACAGGACAGCAACGGCCCCTGGAGGAAAGATTCTCTTGTCTGTAGCTATGCTTCTTCCCTCAGTTAGGGGAACATTCAGATGACCCAGGGGGCCTCCCTCTGTTCTCCTGAAAAACACGTAGCTGGGATTCTGGCAGAAAAGGGAATCCATCTCCTCCCGATGCTCGGTGAGGTACGCTCTTATTGTCTGCATTGAGACCTCTTCCTCGTATAAAGCCCCCATCTCCACCAAAACCCTTCCTAGGCTCCTGTAGGGATGGCCATTAGAGCCATGATAGCCCAAGATGAAAGAGGAGCCATCCTCCATCACCACCTCCCCAGAACCCTGGATGTGGAGGAAAAACCTCTCTATGGGATCCTTCACCCATGCTATCTCCAAGCCTCTACCTTGTAGTTTCATGTCCCTGTCTATCTCGCATCTCGTATAGTATGGAACGAGCCTTCTGCCCTCGAGACGGCCCACTATACGCCTCCCCTCAAGATCCTTCGCGAAAAGCCCCAGATCCACTTCCACAAGGTCCTCTGGAAGCCCGTATAATGGAAATCTGTAATCTCCTCTTCCATCCAAACTCCCTTGAAGCCGGGGAAGATAATACCCAGTGAGGAGGACCTTGCCTGGGGTCTCATCTCTCCCAGCCACCCTGAGCCACACAAACTCCTCCCGCAGGCGCTCTCCAACGCATCGGGCATCCCCGCACTCCGAGACAAGTTCCAAAATCCTCCAGATGGTCTCGACCGAATCCCTCACCCTCACCTTTATAGGACCGTAAGAGAGCGTCATGCTTGGGTCGAGCCTCTCGAGATACTCGAGACTCCTTCTCCCTGCAAGCTCAACAAATTCCAGATTCATGTCATCGACAACCTCTGGAATCTCCCTTTGGGGAATGATAGCCATGGGGAAGGGGCTTGGACGAACTTCCACTTCCATCCACCCCCTACACCCGCCCAATCCAGCCCAGATGCAGAGAAGACCGCCCCAGAGGGCCAAGTGGAATTTTCGGTCCAAGGTAGCCTCCCTCTCACCTTTCGTAGATACTGTCTAGGAGAACAAGGGGATGGACCGTTTTCACCCCCGCTAGCTCCTCAATCTGCATCCTGCAGGCAGCGCAACTACTCGCGACAATGGAGACATCCGACTCACGGATCTCCTTCGCGAGCTCCCTTCCCATCTTTCTGGAAAGGCGAGAATTTTTCTTCTTCAAGCCGAAGGTCCCGCCCATCCCACAGCATAGATCCTTTAGTCTGACCAACTGAACCTCACCTGTTGCCTCGAGGAGCCTTGCTGGCGCATCGCCCTCTCCCAGTGCCCTCAAGTGACAAGGTGAATGATAACCGACCTTGGGCCCAGTATTGTCGAACTGTGAAGGAGTTCCTCCCCTTGACTCCACCACTTTGAGTAGAAATTCGTGAATATCCTCACAGCACTGAGCCACAGTCCTCGACCTCTCCTCCTCGATGACCCTGGGATACTCTGACTTGAGGGCCAGAAGGCATGTCGGTTCCGTGAAGAGGATCGGGATCCCCTCTTGGGCAAAGGGCTCGAGCCTCTCCAAATTGAACATCATATCCTTTCTAGCCCTCTGCAAGTGTCCGGAGTTTATGGTTGCCATGGAGCAGCATCTCACTTTCGGAAGCTTTACTTGGAATCCAAACCTCTCAAGAAGCGTCACTGCAGCCCGTGCCTCTGCCCTTGGATCCCCGAAGTTGGACTGACAGCTCAGAAACAAAGCTACCTTTCTCTTCTTCTCGCGGGCCGGCCTCACCTTCGAGGCGAGGACAATTCTCGCTGTCTTTCTGGAGAAAGGGGGGAGTTTCCTCCCCCTGTCAAGTCCGATGATCTTTTCTATTAAGGTCCTAAACCCTCCATTCCTCAGGGCCAAATTGGAAAGGGGCGCAGAGAGGCTTCCTACCTCGCAAAGGAGCTGAGTGTTTGTGAGAATCTTTTCTGCTAGTGACTCATGGGTCGTATCCAGAGCCCGGATTCTTCCTTTCAGGGCGACCCAAGGTGTGTCCACACCAGAGGGGCACTCCCTGAGGCACCTCTTGCAGTTGATGCACAGGTCCATGAGCTCTTTGAACCTCTTCCAGGAGATCGTTGGCATTGGGCTCTCGCCATCCAGGATCCTCCTCATGAGGGCCATTTTTGCCCTGGCTGATGCAAATTCCTCCCTAGTAGTCCTGGCAACGGGGCAGTAAGACCTGCATTTCCCGCATCCGGAACATTGCTCAAGCTCCTCCCCAACTTGTTCCCACTGGCCCCCAGGGGCCTTTCCCTTTCGGAACCTCAAGTCCTTGGTCAGAAGCCCTTCTTGAGCTCCCACGATCATCCCTGGATTCAAGATGTTTTCCGGGTCGAAGGCCCTCTTTATCTCCACGAAGGCGCCATAGAGCTCGGGATATTGTTTGGACAGAAACTGACTCCTCAATCTCCCATCACCATGTTCGCCGCTGATTGTGCCCTTGAGCCTGAGGACAAGGTCGTACACTTCGTGGGAGATGGCCTCCATGATCGCCACGCCTTGGGGTTCGCTCAAATCTATCATGACCATGCTATGGAGGTTCCCGTCTCCCGCATGGCCATATATGGCGGCTTCCACCCCGTATCTCTCGAAAATCTCCCTGAGACCTTTGATATACTGGGGAAGTCGGCTTGGATGCACAGCAGGATCCTCTATGAAGGCTCTGGGCTTGCTGGGACCCCTTATGGTATTGAGAATTGGCCCTGAGATACTTCTCATCTTGGCAAAGAGGGCGGCTTCTTGGGGGCCTTGGGCGATCTTCACTTCGCTCGCAAGCCCATCCTCCAGAAGCCTCTCTCCCATCTCACGGAAAGGGCCCTCGAGGTCACATTCCCGTTCCCCCTCTATCTCTACTACGAGGATTGCCTCTGTGCCATCTGGAATATGGGGCTTCAGTGAAGGGAATCTCTCCCTTGCGAGCTCGAGGATCCTCCTTTCCATTATTTCCACCATGCTCGGCCTATATTGGAGGATGAGCTGGGTCGCCTCACCAACAGTGGAAATATCCTCGAAATAGACGAGGCCGCTCAGCCTGCTGGGCAAGATGGGCATCAATCTGAGGGTGGCCTTGGTCACGATGCCCAATGTCCCTTCGGAGCCCACAATGAGGGGGGTGAGATCCACTGATCCATCACCGCACATCAGCCCCCAAATATGATAGCCCGAGGAATCCTTGGTGCAAAATGGCCTCTCCCTTTCCATGGCATCCTTGTAAAATTCGAGAATCCGCAATATCTCCCCATAGATGTGTCTTTCCCTGGAGCCTTCTTGACCCCTCGGCTCTCCGGGGGGATAAGGGCCTGTGACGATCATCTCTCCATTTGTCAGAGCGACCTCGACCGACTCCACATACGCCCTGGTCGTCCCGTATTTGACGGACATTGGGCCGCTTGAGTTATTGGCTATCATCCCACCTATTGTGCAATGGTCCTTGGTGGATGGGTCTGGTGGGAAGAAGAGGCCATAGGATTTGAGAAAGTGGTTGAGCTCCGAGAGGACAATCCCTGGCTCGACGGTGACCTTCCTGCCCTCGAGATGGAATTCCAGGATCTTGTTCATGTATTTGGAAAAATCGAGAACTATTCCCCTGCCAAGTTCATTCCCCGTTCTGCTTGTGCCTCCTCCCCTGGGAATAATGGGTATTCCATTGGCCCTGGCGAACTCGACCACCTCGAGGATGTCCTTGACCCCATCGGGCCAGACAATGGCCAGGGGCTCCACCCTGTAAAGACAGGCGCCTGTGGCGTATACAGACCGAATCAATGGATCGTGTGCGAGCTTCCCTCGAAGCCTCTTCCCCAACTCCTCGAGCTTTTCTGTGAGACCCTGGGCCCTTTGCATTGCTGATTTCCCCGCAGAGAGAGAATGCGTTTGGCTCATTGTATCCAAAAATGCCCGGTCCATCAATGCGGGGTGTGATGGACGGAGAAGACCGTCGTCCCACCTTCCAGCTTATTCGGAGACCATGAGGCCAAAACCTTGACCGCAAGGAGGGGATGTCATAAACTGCCCTGGAGATTTTTGGATACATAAGTCAGGGGCTCTCCATGAAGATAGACAAGAAGAAGTGCGTGGGGTGCGGCAACTGTCATGCCGTCTGCACCATGGGAGTAATTTACTTGGACGAGGATGGCAAGTCCGTTGTCAACGAGGAAGAGTGCGTGGAATGCAGGACGTGCTATAGGGTCCTCAGGAACGAGGGTTACAGACCGTGGTTTGTGAGGGCAATAAGGAGGGTGCTCAAGGCCTTCAGGCTAGCCTATTTGGCAGAGCCAGATGTCTGCCCTACAGGTGCCCTCACACCCCAGGAGCTCGAGTGGCCCAGGATCATAAGGGCTACATTCAGCGATCCTTCCACGGTTCACGAGGGCACAGGGGTCCATGGAAGGGGGACCGATGAGATAAAGAGCAATGACGTGACGGGAAGGTTGAGGACAGGAGACGTTGGATTCGTGGTGGAGCTGGGAAGACCGGGGATTGGTGCCCGCTTCAGGGACATAGAGAAGGTGGCCATGAGGATGGCCTCCTTGGGTGTGGAGTTCGAGAGGGAAAACCCTGTAACGCAGCTCATGGAAGATCCCGGCATTGGGAAGATAAGGGAGGATGTGCTCGGCGAGAAGGTCCTCTCAGCAATAATAGAGTTGAAGACCAAGCTAGATAGGATCCCGGCAGTGCTCAGGGCCCTGGAAGATGTCCAGGGGGAGGTGGACACCGTGATAAGTGTGGGTATAGCCTCCAGGTGTCTGCCAGATGGTTCAGTGCCTCACGAGGAGTGGGTTAGGGAGGCTGGCTACAGCCTCTCTCCCAATGGGAAGACCAATCTCGGGCTTGGAAGGCCACTATTCCAGGAGGAGTGACCATGACCAACACCCTCCATCGTCAGGGAAGACCTGATGACCTCAAGGGCGATTTCGTGATCTTTGCCCATACTGCAAAAGGGATAAACAGGGAGGGCTCTGGTCCAAAGATTCAGGAATTCATGCGCATATGCCTAAGGCACAACCCCGTGAACATTGGTGATGCCAAGCAGGGGAACATCCACCAGGATGACATAGACATCCATCAACTCATCTCCCGACAAGGGGATGGGTCTGCAGCCGCAGCAGTTTTCACGGATCTCGACACCCTCGAGAAGGTGATACGGGACCTGATGGAGGCCGATTTGGGAATATGCATAAATGTGAGCGGTCTTCTCGACGAGGTGAGAGCTTGTTGCAGGAAGCTCGGCATTGAAAGGCACAGTGTGGAGCACTCACTGGGGTTTTGGGGGGCAAAGGACAGGCTACCCGAAAGGCACATTCTGGAGATCCACACCATGTGCGGACACGGGATGGTGTCTTTCAACCTCATAAGGAAGATGATAGAGCAGGTCAAGCTTCGCAGACTGACCCCCAAAAAGGCAGCCAAGATACTGGCCAAGTGTTGCGAATGTGGAGCTTTCAACCCAAGGAGGGCAGAGCTCCTTCTGGAGAGGTTCCGAAAAGGGCTCACTTGAAAGCCGAAAAGCCTCTCCCTTCGTCAACTCTTCAGAGATTAATACCCTTCTCCTCTCACGAGCCATAGAGAAGATACACCGGGGCTAGGGGAATTGACGGCACATATGTGCATAACATCAACACGGCAAATATGACGGCTATGAAGTAAACGTTCACCTTGGTCACCTCCCAGATATCTGCTCTGGCCACGGAGCAGGCCGTAATGAGCACACTAGCAACAGGAGGTGTCTGCTGACCGATCCCCAAATTTAACGTGACGATTATACCGAAATGCACTGGATCTATCCCTACTGCTTGAACAAGGGGCATAACGATTGGGACAACCAGGATGATGGCGGCCACTACATTGCTCAGGACAGCTTTTGGGCCCATGTCAGCATAGGGTCTCATACAAGTACTCCATGGCCACCTCCACCCCGCCCCTCTTGTGGGGGACCCCAGCGAGCCTGAGGCCCATCTCCACTCCAGCCAAGGTGCCAAGGAGCATGAGATCATTGAAATCTCCCAAGTGACCGATGCGAAACATGGATCCTTTGAGTTTTCCCAAACCTGTTCCCAACGACATGTTGAACCTTTCCAGGATCACCTTTCTCACCTTGTCCGCATCCACTCCATCGGGCATCCTCACCCCCGTGAGGGTGTTACTGTGCTCGAGGGGATTGGCGCACTGGGTCTCCAGGCCCCACGCTCCCACAGCCCTTCTTGTTGCCTCAGCATGTCTCGCGTGCCTGGCAAACACGTTTTCCAATCCCTCCTCCTCCAGCATGGCTATGGACTCCTTCAGACCGTAAAGGAGATTGGTTGCTGGAGTGTAGGGGAAAAAACCAGCCTCATTGGCCTCGAGCATGGGTTTCCAATCCCAGAATGAGCGAGGAAGCTTGGCCTTGGCATTGGCCTCCAAGGCCTTGGAGCTCATGGCATTGATGCCCAATCCAGGGGGTAACATGAGCCCCTTTTGGGAGCATCCCACCGTGACATCCACCTTCCACTCGTCATGCCGATAATCTATTGAGGCCAAGGAGGAGATGGTGTCCACGAGGAGCAAGGCGGGATGATCCGCATCGTCCATCGCCTTTCTTATCTCCGATATCCTGCTAGTCACCCCCGTCGAGGTCTCGTTGTGAACGATTGCCACGGCCTTTATGGAGTGCTCTTTGTCCCGTGAGAGCTTCTCCCACACTATGGCTGGGTCCGCCCCCCTCCTCCAGTCAGTGGGAACGAAGTCCACCTCCAGTCCCAAGGCCAAGGCCATGTTTCGCCAAAGGGTAGCGAAGTGGCCTGTCTCGAACATCAGGACTTTGTCCCCGGGAGACAGGGTGTTTACAAGGGCCGCCTCCCAGGCACCAGTTCCAGAGGACGGATATATGACAACGGGACCCTGAGTCTTGACGATCCTCTTGAGGCCGGCCAGGACTTCCTTGGCGAGACGAGCGAATTCAGGTCCCCTGTGGTCTATGGTAGGTTTCGCCAAAGCCCTCAAGACCCGCTCCGGAACATTGGTCGGGCCTGGTATTTGAACGAAGTGCCTTCCGCTTCTATAGTTCATCGCTTTGCTTCACCTCCCGATGGGATCTCCTCTTTCTGACCCTCTCGGGCCCTTTTGAAAGACTCCTCGAGTTCCGAAAGGGCATCTTCCATGGCTTCCTTCACGTGATCTCTCATAACCCTCTCGCACACATCTGGATCACCGAGCCGCAGGGCAAGCATGATCTTCCTGTGGCCCTCTATGCTCCTCTTCGCCCCGGAAAAGTAATGGAGGGTGTGTCTTCGATACCTGAGCACGTATTTCCTCAGGTCCGCGATGAGGCCATGAAACCTTGGCCTGTGAGAGACGAGCTCATTGATGTAATCGTGGAAGAGCGTGTTCCAGTGGAAGACCCCTTCTATGTCACCCCTATCGTAGGCCTTTTGGGCCTCGGCAATGTAATCTTCCAGGACCCCGAGACCTTCCTCCGAAATCCTCTGGCAAGCCACCCTCAAGGCATAGGCCTCCAGAACCGATCTCAGCTCGAAGACCTCCTCCATCTCCTCCTTGGAATCGCCCGATACCTTGAATCCCCTTGTGGGAAGACAAGCGATGAGACCTTCAGTGGCAAGCCTGTGGAGGGCTTCCCTCACTGGGGTCCTGCTCACCCCCAATCTCTCAGCCAGATGTTCCTCAGCTAGCCTCTCTCCAGGCTGCAACTCCCCGGAGAGGATCATCTCCTTCATCCGAAGGTAGACCACCTCCCTAACAGGGGTCTTTTTAGGCTTGGAAGTTCGCTTGCTAACTGAGTCCATTGGGGGAATCCCCGGAAAATTTGTATCCAAAAACAGGAGCTGTTCTGGATGCGAGCAGCCTAATAAATTAGAGTTTCCTTGTCAACCCTTTATCTCGCTCTGTCTAGATTACAGCCCGCTCCTAGAAAAAAAGGCTGTCCCAGGCTCCAAAGGAGCTAAATGAATTCCCGGCTCGGACCAATTAGGGGTCCGAATAATGGATACAAAAACAAAAAGGGCTCCCAAAGAGGAAGGCTCTTTTCTCCTCAAAAGACCCTGTGAGGGATCGCTCTTACGGGAATTGCTTTCGGAGAACAATGGACTGGACCGTCCTTCTCACCATGGGTGATCTTTTTTGGGCAGCTCTTTTCCCTCGAACATGGTGAGTTCCCACTTGTCATCCTCTCTGGCATAGCGGAGCAGGTATGTGTTCCCATCATCTGCTAGGAGTTTGAAGTAGTCGTGATCCTCACCATACCACCTATCCAGGAGTTCAACGACACTGAGGACTTTGTCTCCCAGTGAGAACCTGACGGGCCTCTCCTGGGCCTTGTAGCCACTATAACATTCCACCTTGACATCCATGGAAAGCCTCCCCGCATTGTCGGAAAAGACCCTTCCTCGGGCCGCAACTCAGCTTCTCAGAAGGATCTTCTGGGGATGTAAGTGATTGAGAAGACTTGCCATGCTCTTGCCCGTAGCGTCCGATACCATGTGAATCCAGCCTCCCACGTGCACGACCTTCCCGTAAATGGAAGCGATCTTCTCGACCCTGCAGGCTAAGATTCTCTCCCGCAAGACCCCAAGGAAGGTGCACCAAGGCGGAGCAATGCCGACCTCCAGAAGAGATTTTCCTCCCTCGACGCATTTTACCGCCTTTCCATAAGCACTCCTCAACACCGTATCAACGTCCTTGGGCTCCCTTGCCAGAAGCTCCTCCAGGTTCCTCTCGGTGAGGGCCTCTTTCTCCATGAGGGGGAGTTCCCTTCTCGATATCCAGTTCACATCCACAAGGTGAAGGGAAAGGCCCTTTTCCCGGGCATAATCACACGAGGCGAGATACTCGAACGGCAACTCCAAAGTGAGCCTCAAAAGGATCACCTCCGCGTGGTCCCCAGCACCTGGTGGAAACCCCCTCAGCATTCCATTCAGTTTCTCGAGGAGCCTCCTCCCCTCTTTCTCCCTCCACAGGAGCCCGAAAGGACTGAGCTCCACTGTGATGGCCTCGGGTGCGAGTGCTTCCAGGAGCCGAAAGAGCTTCCCGTATCCCCTGGGATCCCTGTGCACAACGCCTACCAGGAAAAGGGCCATTTTTCAGTAAGCCTTATGCCGGCCAGTCCATTCCCGCCTCAGGCCTGTGGGCTCATTTGGGAGGCATCCTGAGGGCCCCATCGAGGCGTATTGTCTCCCCGTTCAATACGGGGTTCTCGATTATATGTTGGACCAGCATCGCGAACTCAACGGGCTTCCCGAGCCTTGGAGGAAAGGGAATTTGCTGGCCCAGGGATATCCTCACCTGTTCGGGAAGGGCTGCCAAAAGAGGGGTATCGAATGTCCCGGGAGCGATGGTCACTACCCTGATCCCATATCTAGCGAGTTCCCTGGCTGCAGGAAGGGTGAGCCCCACGATGCCAGCTTTGGAGGCAGAATAGGCCACTTGTCCTATCTGCCCCTCGAAGGCGGCTATGGAGGAAGTATTTATTATCACGCCTCTTTCCCCCTCATCATTGGGCTCATTTCGGGTCATATAAAAGGCCGCCCACCTGAGGACATCGAAGGTGCCCACGAGGTTCACCTGGATTATTTTGATGAAGTGTTCCAGATCATGGGGCCCCTCTTTCCCCACAACCTTTGCAGGCGTTCCTATGCCAGCGCAATTGACAGCCACGTGAATGGCCCCGTATCTCTGCACGGCAAACTCCACCGCCCCTTTCACATCCTGAGAATTGGTGACATCCCCCTTCACGAAGGTGGCCCTCTCCCCTAATTCCTGACACAGGGATCCTCCCCTCTCCTCGTTCAGGTCTACCATCACCACATTGGCTCCCATGAGATGAAGCCTCCTGGAAGTCGCCTCTCCCAAACCACTCACCCCACCAGTTATGAGCGCGGTCTTTCCCCTGATCTCCATCCCATCACCTCCACACAATTTGTTCATTCACCTGACCCCAGGCTGGACGAAAAGGCCCATTTGTTGGACAATGCTATAGGGATCGCCTCAAAGGTGTCAAGGAAATGGGCCCGAAGGGGCTTCTGCGGGAGAGATCAGCATGAAGTTCCAGAAGCTTTTGACATCTCTGGCTCCGGGGATAGCCCTGTGTTTTCTGGGATGCACTCATGCCATATCTCCCCATGTGAGGGCCCTTGTAAGGGAGGATATCACCCTGAGCCAGGTGGCGCTGGATCCGGACAAGTTCAGGGGACAGGTGGTCATTTGGGGAGGGGTGATAGTGGAGACGGAAAACAGGACAGAAGGGACCACCCTGACCATCATGGAGACGCCCCTCGATTTCGAGGGGGTACCTGAAGATATTGAACTTTCCCGGGGAAGATTTCTGGCAAGGACTGAAGCCTTTCTCGACCCAGCTCTCTATGCTCCGGGGAGAAAAGTGACATTGGCTGGGACCATCCTGGGAAAGGAAGTGAGGCCCATAGGTGAGGTTCCTTATACTTACCCATTGCTGTCCATTGTGGAGATCCGTCTCTGGAAGGAGGCCCCGAGGGGCCTCGCTCCTGCCTATCCGTGGTACTGGGGAGATCCCTACTGGCCATGGGTATGGTGGTGGCCCAGATGGAGGGTGTATTGGGGATATTATTGAAAAGGCGCGTGCACGTCTTGATCTTCCTCGGAATCTTCCTGGCCCCTACCTTCTCCATGAGTTGGGCCGAATCCCTGGGTAAGCCCCTTGTGGAAAGGCTCAAGGACAGATCCAGGATGGGTCTTTCCAGGCTCACGGCGGAGCTAAGGGGCTCACCCTTTGTCATGGTAGGGGAGCTCCATGATGAGCCGAGTCACCACCGGTTTCAGCTGACATTACTGGAGTCCCTTTTTGAGGCCAGAGTTCCCCTTGCCATAGGTATGGAGATGTTCCAACAAGGGGCCCAGAGAAAGCTGGATGCCTGGTCAATGGGACAGATGACCGAAGAGGAAATGGAGAGCTTGTTCGGCGAGAATTGGTCTCAGACCTCTTGGATTCTCTATAGGGATATCCTCAGGTTTGCGAGGGACAAAAGGATTCCGCTCATTGGCCTCAACGTACCGGTTCAGTGGAACCATAGCCTCCCCTCAGATCCCGGGAAAGGTCAGGGTTCTTCAGGGGATTCTAGAAGGGAAGAGTCCCGGTGCAAAGTGAGGGAAGACTATCTCAAATTCATGATGGAAGCCTTCAAGGCCCACAGTTCCAGGGGAGAGAGGGATTTCGAATCCTTTTGCAGGGCCCAGATGTCCAGGGATCTGGCCATGGCCCAGGCAATGGTCAAATTCAGAGAGACCCATGGAGAAGCCACCATTGTGGCCTTGATGGGCATAGCCCATGCCTGGGTGCCTGCTGTTCCCGAGATCATAACGCAGTTGAGCGGGCTCCTCACCAGGGTGATACTGCCTGATCTAGAAGGAAGATTGAAGGAAGGTCCTTTGGGGCCCGAGGACGCTGATTATTTGTGGCTCAGGTATTGACGGGGATCGTTCTCAAATCTTGTCACTCTCCGAGGATCCTGACCCTTCTGCCCAGGGAAATGCCTCTGGTGGAAATCCTTGCCAGGTGGGGCCATATTTGGACACCCGCATCCAGGGCTTTTCGGAAAAGGATCGCGTACCTCTCGTCTATAAACTCCGCAGGCCCAAAACACATGGCATCCTCCCTCTGGATCAGATAGAAACAAGCCGCTTCTTCACCTTCAGATGAGAGGGCCAAGAGCTCCTCCAGGTGCCTCTGGCCCCTTTTTGTGGCAGCATCCGGGAAGTAAGCCACATCCGCCTCTACCAGGGTCACATTCTTGGCCTCGACCCACAGCCTCTTTCCAGGTGCTGTGAAAAGGGCATCTATCCTGCTGGAGCCTATCCTCACCTCCGAATGAATGGCATGGTATTCCCTCAACTCTGGAATCAACCCTTTCTCCCAGGCCATCCGGAGTATCCTGTTGGGCACCAATGTATTCACACCCACCCATATCCCATTGGACTGAACAAGCTCGAGAGTGAAGGAAAGCTTTCTCCCTTTCCTCCGTGCCGGGGATATGAGCACAGGGCTCCCTGGTCTCAAGAGGCCAACCATGCTACCCGAATTATTACAGTGAACCCAAAGGTCTCCATCCACTGTCCTCACCTGCACGAGGAAGCGCTTCTCCCTTTTCAAGAAGATGCCCAATTTGCTCCCCTCTGGGAAGGACAACAGAAACTCTGGATTCTCGGACAGGGGAACCTCTCCTCCCATTGTCAGCTTGCCTTGCCTCTTGTTTGGCCCAATGTGACGACGTAAAGGAGCCTCGAGTCCTCGTTGAGGCCCAGGAGCCTTCTCGCCTCATCATCGTAGAACGCTCCAACACCACATGCTCCGAGACCGAGTGCTGTTGCACTGAGATATATCCTCTGGCCAACTCTTCCCGAAAGGAGCATCGCGTACCTGTAAGATCTAGGCCCAAATGTGTCCTCCATATAACGGATATTGGCCATGAAGAGAAATTGGACGGCCGAACCTGCCATCCACTCCTGCTCCAGGCAAACTCTGGCCATCTGCGGCGAGAGATCCCCCCCCAGAACTAGGTAGAGGCTCCCTTGCTCCTTTCCCTTTAGGTAGAATCCGGGCTCAAGACCTTGAACCCTCGATACCAAAGCACCGACGGCTATGACCTTTCTCGGATCGAGCTCTGAGGGCTCATCTGGAATCTCGAGACCTCTTGCCACTGCCTCCAGGGCTTCCTGGCCCAATTCCCTGAGGAAATATGCTCTGCGGGATCTCCTGGACCAAAGCACATCCGCATATTTTGGCCCCTTGGGCCTGGAAGGATGGCCCCTCAGCCATGTTTGACCACGGACCGCGAGGCCCAGCTTCTCCCACATTTCTGCCCCTTCTACACGGGCTGCCTTGAAAAAGCTTGTGAGCTCATGGGCCCTGATTATGAGAGGAGGCACTTCCTCCCTGAGACAGATCTCCCTAGCCCGAGGAACCTTCTCCGTGAGCCTTGAGCCCTCTGGGAGACGAAATCTCTCTCCCATTTGGGCTCCCAACTCGACTATAGCTAGGGCTACCTCCTTCCCCGGATCCAGACCAAGGAACTCGTTTATTTCTTTATCCGGAAAGTCATATCTGATGGAGTGGGCCAGCTTCATGGAGTTGAGGGCCAGATGGAGGTTCTCCAGCAGATGACCAGCATCCAAAAGCACGTATCTATATGCCCTGTCGGCATACTTCCAGGCGCTCCTGAAGAATCTGCCAGTGACGAAAAAGAGGATCCTTCCATCCCCCTCTTCTTTGGGAAGGGGCTTTAGAACCGAGAGGCTATGGCTCGCCAACTCGTAGAAATAGAGCCCCGGTGGAATTGGCCCCTGTCCTGTGGTGCAGAGGTAGAGCTCCGTGGGGTAGAGAGCGCCTGCCGAGGGAGTGCTCCTATAGTGGAATTCGCCAGCTGAATATTTGGCCCTCGCTGTCACGGAACAGGTCAAGACCAGTATTCTAGCTATTGTCTCCATGTCCCAGGGGAGCAAGCCCTCGCGTTCTGCCTTGGCCTCCATCACCTCCCAGAGATCCTGTGGGGGGAAACCTATATCCCTTGGGAGAGGGATCCTCTCGCACTCCTCGTAAATCTTGTATGGCTCTGGCTGGTTGGACCAATCAAGATAGCCCCCCCGCATCCTGAGGCGATCATAAGAAGTTGAATCGTGGTAGTGGGTGATGGATTCCATTGCCTCTCCCCCGCAAGGAAGGTCTCTTCGTGCATCCATCCCTATAATGGTATGTTTTTCTTCCACTTACAATGGCGGGATTGTGCTCCGACTGTTGAGAAAAGGGCCAGTAAGTATCGTATAATGGAAGCGGGAAGATGAACCCGGGAGTTTTCCCCATGGGAGCTAGGGGAATTGGCTAAGGTAAAGAGGGCATCCAGGACACTGCCTCGTGATTTTTCAGCCCCTTGGATCTCTCCCTCCGACCTGAGGAGAGAGAGGGAGAAAGCAAGACAGCTCAGGCAGACCGCATGGTGGCGCAGGAAGCTGGCCAGAGGCATATGTTACTATTGTGGGAGGAAATTCCTCCCAGGGGACCTGACCATGGACCATTTGGTCCCTCTGGCCAGAGGTGGAAGGAGCACGAGAAGCAATTGTGTAGTCTGCTGCAAGGAGTGTAACACCAAGAAGAGCACCCTTCTCCCATTGGAATGGGAGGAATATCTGAGGGGTATGAGGCAGGAAGAGTGAGATTCTCCCTGGATGTCAGTTTCAGCCCTTTGACCCAAACCAGCTCATTGTCCAAAGCCCACCCCTCAAGGGAGCAACCTTCAAGCGCAGGGTGTGCTTTCCTGTGGTTCTCACCAGATCGGGATCAATTTTGAATTAGGAATGGGGCTATCTCGCCAAGTACGGGACCGTTTCATGGAGAGCGAGGCCCAACTGCCAGTCAACAGTTACACTCTTCCCCTTGGACCGAAGGCGCCCCTTGAAGGGCCCGTCACATAGTATCGGTCTCAGGTCACTTTCTCTATCCAGCCGTGGGGGTCTGGCCTCAAGCCGTATTGAATCCCTTGCAGTTCCTCGTAGAGCTTCTTGGAGAGCTCCCCTACCTTTCCTTGGTTTATGGTATAGACTTCGCCCCTGTAAGAGATCTCGCCCACTGGGGATATGACAGCTGCGGTCCCCGTAGCGAATATCTCCTTCATGCGGCCTAGTTTTATAGCGTCTATGACTTCATCTATGGATATCAGGCGCTCCCTTACCGGGATCCACCAATCCCTGGCAAGTTGGATGACCGAGTCCCTAGTGATTCCCGGCAAAATGCTTCCTCCAAGGGGAGGTGTGACAAGCTCGTCTTCCAGTAGGAAGAAGATGTTACTCGTTCCCACTTCCTCCACGTACTTCTGGTAAACTGCATCCAGCCACAAGACCTGGGTGTAGCCCTTCTTGTGAGCCTCCTCCATGGCTAACAAGCTCGCTGCGTAGTTTCCGCAGGTCTTGGCCTCGCCTATGCCGCCCCTTACAGCCCTGACGTATCTGTCCTCGACCAAGATCTTGGTGGGATTGAAGCCCTGGGGATAGTAGGCCCCCACAGGGCCCGTGATGATGTAGAAGAGATATTCCGGAGAAACTTTCACCCCGAGGGCTGGCTCCGTGGCTATCATGGTGGGCCTTATGTACAGGGAAGCTCCAGGAGTCCTAGGAACCCATTCCTGATCCAAGGAGATGAGCTCCTTCAGGGCCTTCAAGGTGAATTCCACATCCACCTCGGGCATACACAGCCTTCTGGCCGATCTGTTGAGTCTTCTAAAATTGTCCCTGGGCCTGAAGAGCTGTATACCTCCATCCGGCCTCCTGTAAGCCTTGAGCCCCTCGAAAACCTGTTGCCCGTAATGGAGGACCAGTGCAGATGGCTCCAGGCTTATAGGTCCATATGGCTCTATGCGGGCGTTGTGCCACCCCTTCCCATCCTTGTAGTCCATGAGAAAGACGTGATCAGAAAAGTATATGCCGAACCCCAGCTTGCTCTCGTCCTGGGGCCTCTGTCTTCTCCTGGAAGGATCCGCTTTCTCAACCCTTATCTCCACTGTTTCCTCCCCCTTTGAGATGATCTCCGTGCCCCTTAGCCGGATCCAGAGGATACTATTCGTAAGCCTTGCCCATCAATTCCTCCACATACTTGGCTGCCGCCTTCCCAGCCGTGGCTCCGTCTCCGCAGGCGGTAATGACTTGGCGAAGGAATTTCTTTCTGGCATCTCCACAGGCAAAGATCCCTGGCTGAGAGGTTCGCATCTCATCGTCTGTCAGGATGTAGCCCCTCGAGTCTTTCTCCACAAGATCTCCCAAGAAGCCAGTATTTGGGACCATACCAACGAAGATGAATATTCCTGAACAGGGCTTTTCCCAGACCCTTCCAGATGTGAGCTCTCTGATCCTCACCCTTTCCACTCCCTTGGGGCCTCCTTCAATGGCCTCCACCACTGAGTTCCAGACAAACTCCATCTTGGGATTGGATAGGGCCCTCCTCTGAATGATGGGAGAAGCCCTCAATCTGTCCCTTCTGTGAACGAGGGTCACCTTGGAGGCTATCTTGGTGAGATATGTGCCTTCCTCCACTGCTGTATCCCCGCCTCCCACCACCACCACCTCCTGATCCCGGAAGAAGGGACCATCGCAAGTGGCACAGTAGGAGACTCCTCTCCCCCTGAACTCATCCTCTCCCGGCACTCCCAGCTTGTTCCAATCAGCACCCATCGCCAGTATCACCGCCCAGCAACCATAGGTCTCCCCCGATGCCGTCACTTGAAACCACCGAGGCTCACCCTCCATTACTTTTATCTCTTCCACCTCTCCTTGGTTGATCTGTAGGCCGAACTTTCTCGCCTGCTCTTCCATCCTCTGAGAGAGGTCGAATCCCGATATCCCCTCCGGAAACCCTGGGTAGTTCTCCACCCATTCCGTTGTCGCCACCTGTCCTCCGGAAATGCCCTTCTCCAAAAGGAGTGTTCTCATGGCATCCCTTGAGGCATAGAGACCTGCGGTTAGCCCAGCAGGCCCGCCTCCCACTATCACTATGTCCCATTCGGGCTCAGCCATTGGTATCCCTCTGTCCCGAAAATTTGGAGGGTGATTGTTGCAAACTCACAACACCTTCTGGAGCATCGCCTCTATCTGCCCTTTGGGCACCGCCCCTACTATCTGGTCCACGGCTTCGCCGTCCTTGAAGAGGATCAGTGTGGGGATGCCTCGAATCCCATACTTTCCAGGGGTTATTGGGTTGTCGTCAACGTTTAGCTTGGCAACCTTGATTCTTCCAGCGTACTTCTCGGCAATCTCCTCCACTATGGGACCCACCACCCTGCAAGGGCCGCACCAGGGTGCCCAGAAATCCACTAGGGCCGGAGTTGAAGCCTTGAGAATCTCTTCCTCGAAGTTGGCGTCGTTCAGTTCCGTCAGGTTCTCGCTCGCCATGACAATCCTCCTCGTTCTTTCACCCCAGGTCGCTTCTTCGCGAGAGGGATCGTTATCAGCTAACATATCGGTCCAAATGTTGTCAATAGGGCTCCTCTATCTCTTGCCTCGGCGTGTGGTCCACAAAGGTGGCGTACTGGGGAAGAAAAGTGAGAGTGACCTTGCCAAGGGGACCATTTCTGTGCTTGCCGATTATGATATCCGCAGTTCCCTTTTTGGGATTGTCCGGGCTCTTGTTGTAAACCTCGTCCCTGTAAATGAAAAGGATAAGATCAGCATCTTGCTCTATAGCTCCGGACTCTCGAAGGTCGGAAAGCTGGGGAATCTTGTCTCCCCTCTCCTCGACCCTCCTATTCAACTGGGAGAGGGCCATTACAGGGACATTGAGCTCCTTGGCCAGGGCCTTGAGGGAACGAGATATCTCGGATATCTCTTGCTCCCTGCTCTTGTCCGATCCTTGTCTTCCCTTCATGAGCTGGAGGTAATCCACTATGATGAGTCCCACATCCTTTTCGGCCTTTAGCCTGCGGGCCTTGGCCCTCATCTCCATGGCCGAAAGCCCTGCAGTGTCGTCTATGAAAATGGGACTTTCCGTGAGAACACCCGCAGCGGTTGTGAGCCTGTCGAAGTCCGATTGCCTGAGCATTCCTTTTCTCAATCTTGACCCATCGACCTGTGCTTCTGCGCAAAGGAGTCTCATGGCTATCTGGTCCTTGGACATTTCAAGGGAAAATATCGCAACCGGTATATTCTCCACAACCGCCGCGTACCTCGCCACATCCAGACAAAAGGCAGTCTTCCCCATACTCGGCCTCGCAGCCACAACTATTAGGTCCGATGGCTGAAAGCCAGAGGTGTATGCGTCCAGATCAATGAACCCTGAGGGCACACCCGTGATCATGGACTTCTTGTGATAAAGCCTCTCTATGGCCTCGAAGGTGGTGTGGATCACCTCCTTTATGGGGAAGAAGGACTTCCTGGTTCTGTCCTGCCCCACCTCGAAAATGGACTTCTCCACTTCGTCCAAGAATTGCTCCACATCGGCTGGATCCTCGTAACATTGCCTCACTATCTCGTCTGCCTTCTTGAGGAGTCGCCTAAGGATGGCCTTTTCCTTGACTATCTTGGCATAGTACGTCGCGTTTGCCGCTGTGGGAACCTGCTCCACAAGGAAAGTCAGGTATTCCATTCCTCCAACGGAATCCAGCTGACCCTTTGCCCTTAGGAGATTGGAGAGGGTTATGAGGTCAACCGGTTCCCCCTTCTCGAAACACTCCAACATCCTACTGTAGATCACCCGATGGGATTCCCTGTAGAAGTCCCCCGGATCCAAGGTCTCCATCACCCTCACCAAGGCATCATTGTCCAAGAGAATGGCACCCAGAACCGACTTCTCCGCCTCCAAGTGATGGGGCGGAACCTTGATGGAGCTCGGAGCTTCCGATCCCATGGTCCTCCCACCTCATGCCCTGATGACTCTCACCCGGAGGTTTGCTGTCACCTCTGGGTGGAGCTTCACAGGAACAGTGAATTCCCCCAGCTGCTTTATGGGCTCGGGGAGCTGAATTCTCTTCCTGTCGACCTCTATCCCCTTTTCCTTCAAGGCCTTCTCTATGTCCATGGAAGTGACAGAGCCAAAAAGTTTCTCTGTCCCGGCAGCTTGCCTCCTGAAGACCAAGTCCATCTTCTCGAGCTTGGCCGAGAGGGTCTCAGCTGCTTGCCTGGCCTTGGCCTTGGAAGCCTCGAGCTGTTTTCTCATCTGTTCCAAACGGCTCAAGTTGTCCGGGGTTGCAGGAAGGGCCTTTTTCTTGGGTATGAGATAGTTTCTGGCAAAGCCATCCTTGACCTGAACGATCTCTCCAGCTTTGCCCAGGCTAGGTTCGTCGGCGATCAGTATGACCTTCATTGTCCCCTCCCCACTTGAGATGCGAGTCCCAATCTCCTTCTGAAATCGAACCAGACGTCGAAAAGCCCCACGGCTGCCGTGGCAGCGGTGAAAAAATGCTGGAGAAAAATGGCCCCAAAGACCAACCACCTCAGGAACCGGGGGGCGCCCTTTTTCCTCAAAAGGAATGCCACAACAGCCACCCCCTGCAACAGATGGACAAAGGCCATCGCGAGCACGAGATTGATCCCAAGCGATTTCAAGGGATCCAGCGATGACAAGATCAGTAACCCCCCACCAATTGTAACCCAAACCAGATGAAAGGGTATCCCCCACTCGTCCAGGTTCTCTGGGCCAGGTGGCCTCCCATGCCACAGTCCCGGAAGGCGCCTCTGGACCAGGAGGTTCCACCAGTGGAGCATCAGGTCCAAGGAGGCCAAAAGCCCAGGGAATACTATCGTTGCCGCTCGGGCAAGCTCCGGGATCAGCTCCTTCGGAAGGGAGGGAGGACCTTGCCCTTGGATGGGAAGATGCGGGGCCTGGTTCAAAATCTTCTCCATTTCCCTCTGGAGCAATCGCCACGGGACCTCCCCGGCCTCAAGGGCCCAAAGGGCCATAACCCCAGCCTGAAGCACCAATGTAGTGAACAGGGCAGCCCCCATGGCCCTGCTTATTCCCCAATCCCTCTGGAGACATTCCGCAAGTATTGGCCCCAGAGCCATCCATTGGACCACCCAGAGGAATGAGAACATCCCAACCTCGAGGGAAAGCCCCAAGACCATCGGCGGAAAGAAAAGGGCCAGTCCACCTCGGAGTTTTCCGAATCTCCTCCAAAGAAGGGTTCCCCAGACGGGAAGAACGGGAAAGATCACCATTCTCAGGGACAAAGGCCCCAGGATGGAGATAAAAAAAAACCCCCGCTGCCCACACAGGAAATCCAAAAAGGCAGGACCTGAAGCTTCTCAGAGACTCCCCCTGACCTTCCCTGAGCGAACATCTGTCCTCGCCCCCACGGGGTTAAGCCCCCTTTCATGCTCCCTCCAGCCCCTATTTGAGCGCCGTCCCAAGGGCTCTACGGGGGACTGCTGGAAGGAGAACCAATGAATCCTCAAAGGACCATAGTGGTATATGGCATCAAGGCCAACTGCCTAGCTCTCTTTATTGCCTGAGTGAGGGCCCTTTGATGCTTGGCGCAATTACCGCTTATTCTCCTGGGAATTATCTTGCCCCGTTCAGTTGTGAAGAACCTGAGGGTCTTGGGGTCCTTGTAATCTATTACCAATGACTTGTCAGCGCAGAACCGACAAACCTTTCTCCTTCCGAATCCTCTCTTTACCTTTGGCGTTGTCATGCCAGGAGTTCCTCCTCACTTGTCTCGCGCTCGGGGTCCAGTCAAGCCCGGGGATCGGGAGCAACTTCCCGTTCAACCCGAGGATCACTCCTCGGACTCCTCCTTCTCCGTCTCCTCTTCATCCACCTCCATCTCGTGAGCCTCCTCGGTTTCCACAGCCGAGACCTCCTCTTCCTCGACCTCCCTCCTGGAAGGTTGGCTCAACTGCATCTTCGCCTCTTCCACATCGACCTCGTCATCCACCAGAACCGTGAGGAACCTCAAGACATTGTCGTCTATCCTAAGGAGTCTCTCCACCTCCCTCACCGCCTCTGGCTTGGCCGCATAGTCCACGAAGATGTAATGCCCCCTCGTCTGTTTCTTGATCTTGTAAGCTAGCTTCTTGACCCCCCAGTCCTGGAGCTGGAGGATCTCCCCCCCAGACTGGGTTATGGCACCAAGGGCCTTCTGCACAATCTTTTGGTGGTCTTCCTCGCTGAGGTCCGGGTGAACGACAAACGTGGTCTCGTAGCGCCTCAATTTTTTTCCTCCTCTTGGACTTTTCCTCGGGACCATACCCGAGCAGGCCCCGATTACAGGGAATCGGAGCGAGGAGCAGTCTCCCTGCGACTGCTTTCGATTTCTGTCTTTATACCACGACAACGCTCTCCCTGACAAGGCTCAGCCCCCGGGGCTTTTTGCTAAGGCATGAAATGCGCCATTAGGATTGAGGGCGATGGTTTCCCTTTTGGTCCGAGAAGGGGGTCCTTCCCCAGGTTCCTTGCCCAACACAGCGAGCCCGCCTTCAGCGGGCGTGCTGCTGGTCGAGGGGGCGGGCTCCGCACGCCTGAGAGGGGATGCTGTGGGTTGGCGTGAGCATGCCCCTTGCGCCACTGGCTGCTCGCCTGAGGATCCGGCGGAAATGAGATTCCTTGGCATGGGAAAGATCCTGTCGCTCAAATGCACAGACTACGGAAGTCTTGGGCTTCTTGACATCTGGCTCGATGCCACATAGGCTTGAGCTTAAAAGGGAGGGGAGGTGCCTCATGAGTTCCAAACTGGTGGAGTTTTTCAACAAACAGCCGAGGCTCGGGGCGCTGGCCACAGCAGACAGCTCGGGAAGGGTCAATGTAGCCTATTTCAACTCCCTCAGGATGCTGGACGAGACGACAGTGGTCATGGGATTGGGGAAGAATCGAACCCTGGCCAACCTCCAGGAGAATCCTCATGCAGCATTCATGATTCTGGAGCCGGGAAAGACTCTGGATTCGTGGAAGGGGATAAGGGTTTACATGAGGATGGAGAGTTGCGAGACCCAAGGACCTCTTCTCGAGGAGATCAGAGGGCAGATAGAGAAATTTGCTGGAAAACAGGCTGCATCAATGATCCATGCTGCAGTGACGTTCCAGGTGACGGAGATAAGGCCCCTTGCTGATTTTGGTCAGGGCTGGGAGAAGTCCATTTGAATCCTGAGCGGAACGGGGAACGGAGCCATGGGAAAGCCTCTGAGATTGGCCGTTCAAAGGGAAGGGGGGGCCATAAGAATGGCCATTGTGGTGGAAGAGGGGGAGAGGATTTTCTCCCTTACTGGCTCTCACAGCGACCCTCAAGGCCTCGAGGAGGAGGTCAAACATTTGGAGAAAACTCTCCGGGAGCTCCTCTATGAGGCCAGAACCATCCATGCCAAGGCAATGAGGGAGTCTTCCATGGAACCAATGCCAGAGACCCTGGAGGGCCTCTGGGGCATGCTGCAGAGGGCAGAGGGCCTAGAGGCCATGAAAAGGATCTTCAATAGCCTTGAAGAAGCGAGAAGGAGGGAGCTTGCTGATTACATCTTGAGCCACGCCAACGTGTTTAAAGGAGCAGGGGCGATATTCGCCCAACACTACGAGGAAGAAAAAGCGGAGTTGAGGTGAAGGAATTTGGATCCATCATAATGGGATATGGCTTCATGCTGGCTGGAGTTGCGATGGGGGCCTTTGTCTCGAGAAAAAGGCTTCTTGCGCCAGAGGGCATGGCTCGAAATCCTATGGCGGGATTATTCCTCACGGGCATTTGGCTGGGCCTTGTTTTGGGAGGACTGGGACTGGTATTTAATGGCTCATTTTGGGCTGGGATCATAACCTCTTTGGTCTTGATCCTGGCTGCCTTTTCCTCGAAAAGGGCGGGCCGTCTCAAAAGAGGTGGCCAGTAGCACGAAAAGTACAAGGCCCATCTGGGGCGTCCAGAAAAGAACAGAAAAAGAGGAGGATGGCAGATGGAACAGGAACAAAAGGTCGTGGATCCGTACAGGTTTCTTCCTCCTGGTTTGGCTGCCTGGGTCAGGAGTTTCATCGGAGAAGAGGATTACAAAGGGCAGATTCCTTGGACTCCCCTGAAAAAGCCTCTCAGCCAATGCACAGTTTCCATGATCACGAGTGCCGGTATAAGCCTGAAGAGCGACCCCCCATTTGACATGGAAAGGGAAAAGAGGGAGCCCCTCTGGGGGGATAGGTCCTACAGGGTCATCCCCAGAGGGACTACGAGCCAGGATATTGACGTGAACCACCTCCACATAAACACCAACTGGATAAAGCAGGATATCAATGTGATGCTTCCCATGCAACGAATGGAGGAGTTCGAGAAGGAGGGGGTCATTGGGAGGCTCTCTACTTCATGCTATTCCTTTTACGGTTTCCAGTGGCAGAGCACGGAATTCTTGGACACAGCCATATCTCCCATGGCAGAGAAGATGGGACGAGAGGGTGTGGATGCGGTCCTGCTATTTCCTGCCTGACCTTTTTGCTGCCAGTCCGTGGGACTGGCCGCCAGATTTTTGGAGGAGAGGGGCTTCTCCACTGTGGTGCTAAATCCCATTTGGACCTTTCATCGGATTGTGGGAATCCCCAGGACAGCGGCCATCGAGCATCCGTTTGGCAGACCAGTGGGTCAGATCCATGACAGAGAAGGCCAGAGGAAGGTGCTCCTCAAAGTGTTCGAGGTCCTGGAGGGGGCAAAAGGACCAGGGGAGGTCTGGCACCTTCCTTTCACTTGGCCAGAAGAGCCGAAAAAAACCGACTGGCAGCCTCCGGAGATGTCACCCCTTATTCGCTATTACCTGGACCAGATAAAGGAGGCCAGAAGAAAAGAGGCTGAGAAGCAGGAGAAAAGCAGCTAACACCCAGGAATGAGGTGGCCTCTGAGATGAGTGTTCCCACCGGCCGAGGTAAAGAGGTGCTGAGGAGAACCTTCATACACATTCCGGGGATAGGGGCCAAGACAGAGAGGGCCCTTTGGAAAAGGGGAGTGAGGACTTGGGAGGATCTCCTCCTATGGGGAAGGAAGTTCCTTCCCCCCCCGGCTAGAAGCCTTGCCCAATCCAAGGTGGAAGAGTCCCTCAGACGTCTGGCTCTGGAGGATGTGGGATTCTTCGGTCAGTCCTTGCCCCACAGGGAGCTGTGGAGGATTTTCGGGGAGTTTCGACACCACGTGGCATATCTGGACATCGAGACAACAGGGAGGCCTGGAGGCGGATGCGAGATAACCACCGTGGCCCTCTACGATGGCCAGAACCTCAGGACGTACGTCAGGGGTGAGAACCTCTGGGAGTTTCGACAAGATGTGATGGGATACAAGATCCTCGTCACTTACAATGGCAGGTGCTTTGATCTTCCGATTTTGAGGGAATCCCTCCACGCAAGACTGGATCATGTGCACATCGATCTGAGGTTCTTGCTCTCCGGTATGGGTTTCAAGGGGGGGCTCAAGGGATGCGAGAAGGCAATGGGTATAGAGAGGGGAGATCTGGAAAATGTGGATGGATATTTTGCGGTCCTGTTCTGGGAGGATTACCTAAGGACAGAAGACCCGAGGGCCCTGGAGACCCTCTTGGCTTACAATTCAGCCGATGCCGTGAATCTGGAAAGGCTCATGGTGAAGGCTTACAACATGAAAGTCCTTGAGACACCCTTCGGGGAGGAGCTCCTCATGGATGTGCCCCCTCCCCCTTCCATACCTTTCCAGCCAGACAAGGGTATAGTCGAGAGAATTAGGGAAAGGATCTTGGCTTCGAAAAGGGCCTCGTATTGAGCCATGTGGATCCTGAGGAACTAGGGATTGGGCCTCCGGGAGCTCAGGAGCGAGGATTGAGGGATTGAGGCTCGGAGGGGAGATCCGCTCGTCGGGCCTCTTCGGGCCGTAATTGCGGGTCCTAGTGGGAGAAGAGGGGAAAAGTGCTCAACAAGAGGTGGAACGTCATTGTCATTGCAATTGTATCTTTGGGTTTGGCCGAGAGCCTTTTTCGGGTGGGGTGGCTCGATGGTTGGGAGAGGTGGCATTATGATCTTTTCTACAATGTTTCGGGAAAGATGGAAGAGCCCCAAAATGTGGTGATAGTCTCCATGGACAACGAGACTATCCTGAGCCTCAAAGACGAGCCCATGGTCTTTTGGGGTCCTCACCTGGCAAAAGCTTTGGAGATCATGAGGGAGGCCGGAGCAAGACTCGTGGGTCCGGACTACCTTTTTGCGGTCAGTCCCGAAGAGTGGCTTAAGAAGCTCAGAGGGCCCTGGCTGGAGGCAAGCAGAGTCTTCGACGCTCCCCTGAGAAGGCAGCTTTCCATGGGATCCGTGATTCTCATAGCTCTCCTCGCCCCCCGAAAGGGAGAAGAGATGGAGATCCTTCTTCCCGTCGAAGACTACCTTTACAGCCTTCCCAATGGGGTTGAGGATGTGGGAATAGCGGACATCTTCTCGGATTCGGACGGGATGGTGAGGAGATTCCTGCCCTTTTTACAAGTTGGGGAGAGGAGGCACCTTGCCAGTTTAGGCCCGCTCCTTGCCCTGAAGGCCAAGGCAGAGGCTAGGGAGGGCGAGGTCTTATTCCACGAGGCCAAAAGCTTGATGGAGGAGAAGATGCCTGTTCCCATAAGATCTCTTGGACCTCCGGGGACTTTCAAGCGGGTCTACATGGCGAGGCTCCTGGCCCCCAATGCCTTGGAGGACGAGGAGGTGAGGAGGCTCAAGGGGAAGATCGTCATAGTGGCAGCTGAACACGTGGGATTCCAGGATCTGCACCTCACCCCCTATGCTCATTCTCTCCTGTGGAAAAGAGGGAGGGATGATGAGTGGGGCAGAGCTCCATGCCAACATCTGTGAGACAGTGCCCCGAGGGAGATACCTTCGAGAGGTGCCGAATGCTGTCAGATTGCTGGTTGGGTTCGTCGCAGTGGTCCTTTGGGGGTCACTCTGGATGAAGGCCAATCCCTGGAGGGGCTTAGTGTCCGTGGCAATTGTCATGGCAGTTTCTTCTTTTATGTGCTTTCTCCTCTTCAGGGCGGACTCGCTCCTGCCATCCTCCTTTGTACATGCCTCCATGGGGGTATGTTTCTTGGGTGCTATGGGCCTTAGGGTGAGGCGGGAAGAGAGGGAGAGGAAAAGGCTCGAAGGCCTCTTTGGCCGATACGTTTTCAGGGAAGCCTTGGATAGAATAATGCTCTCCAGCAAGAGGCCCGATCTCGGAGGAGAGGCCGTGGAGATAACGGTCATGTTCTCGGATCTCAGGGATTTCACTACAATATCCGAGCTCTTGGAGCCCCACGAGACGGTTGAGCTACTGAACGGATTTCTAGGGAGAGCCCCCGAGGTAGTGCCCGAAGAAGGGGGTATGATTGACAAGTACTTGGGAGATGGGCTCGTGGCGGTATTTGGATGGCCTGTGCCATTCGAAGATCACGCCTCGAGAGCTCTTCGTGCTGCGAGGAGGATAGTGAGGGAAGTGAGAGCCCTGGACGAGTGGGTGAAGGAGAGGTTCGGCTCGAAGGGGTTGGGGCAACTTCGTGTAGGAATAGGACTCAATACAGGGTTAGCAGTGCTTGGAAATGTGGGCTCGGCTAGAGGAATGGACCTCACCGCAGTGGGGGATGTGGTCAATAATGCCTCGAGATGTGAGGCAGCTACAAAGGAGCTGGGATGGGAGATAGTCGCCACTCTCGAGACACCCATATCGGCTGGGTTGAATCCTTCTCTGTGTAAGAAAGTCCAGTTCAAGGGAAAGAAAAGCCCAACCATGGTCTGTTGTTTGGAAGAAGAAAGAGAGGGAGGGGACAAGGACGATGAAGGGTCTCGAAATGTGGTGTCTCGGATCATTCACCCTGACGATGGGCTTGGTGGCGTTTGGGTCTGAGGCTTTGTCCCAGGCAGTCCCCAAGGACGCGGGCCTTGTCACTTAAGTTAGCGGAAAAGTCAGCTATTCGAGTCAGGAGGAGGGGCGTGAGGCAGAGGCCCAATGTTTCATGAAGGTTCGAGTGGGAGATAGATTCCGGCTGGAAGAGGGCTCTACCATACGGATCGTATTCTTTGAAACCAGCACCCAGGAGACCTGGACAGGGCTCGCCATTTTCCGAGTAGGGGAGAAGGGCTCTGAACCCGAGGCAGGGGGGATGGCCAAACCGGAGATCGTCCCATTGCCTTCGGGAGCGGGTCAGAAGATCAAAAGGATACCCGCTCTTCTAAGAAGTGGATGAGGCAATTAGCGGTTCTCAGGGGTCTCAAGCTCTGGCTGGAAAGAAGGAAGTGAGGTGGACAGTGGCCGAGAAGAAGATCCGTTTCCTCCGCATGAGGAAAAATTACGCTGAATTTTCCACCAAGATCTCTCCCGCTGTGGAAAGGGCAGTGGAGGAAAGGAGGGCGCCTTCCACGGTCATCCTCGATGTATTCCCAAAAGAGAGCATCACCATCGGTTACTTCGAGGATCCCGAGAAGTGTCTGGATCTGGATTTCTGCAGGGAGGCCGGGATAGAAGTGGCCCGGAGGCGAAATACTGGGGGGGCCATTTTGGGAGGAAAGGACTCCGCATTCATGGTCCTGAGTGTGGACACAAGAGAGGATTGGGTGCCCACCAAGACCCTCCATCAGGGCTTTGAGCTCGGCCTCACATCCATGGCCAGGGCCATTCGAGACATCTTTGGGATAACTGCCCTCTGGAGGCCTCTCAACGATGTGGAAGTGGAAGGGAGAAAAGTTGTGGCAAGTTCGGCTCGTCTGGAAAACGATGTATTGACCTTGAGGTGCGTGGTCAATGTAGCACCTCCTGATAGGAGAATTCTCGAGAGGGCCTTGAGGGTCCCCCCCGAGAAGATGAAGGACAAGAAGGCAAAAAGCCCTTCTGAGAGAGTCACGAGCCTCGAGGAAGAGCTCGGAAGAGAGGTCAGAGAGGAGGAGATAGTAGATCTTGTAAAGAGGACTGTCAAAGAGATTTTCCGAGAGGATCTCCTCTCAGAGGAGCTCGAGATGACTCCCTTGGAGAGGGAATACGTGGGAGAGTTCGAAAAGATGTTCTGTTCCAGGGACTGGTTTTGGGGTAGGTCCCAGAGGGAGAGGACCAAAGTGGTTCCAAGGGGCGCCAAGTGTGTGGAAGGGCTCCACAAGGCCCAGGCAGGGCTCTTGAGGACTACCCTGTGGATCGAAGCCGGAAGGATCGTGGAAGTGCTCATAACAGGAGATTTTCACGCCAAGCCCCTCTCGGTCATAGAGAGGATGGAGAGGATTCTCGTGGGTAGGGAGGCGAGGATCGACGCCATTCTAGATGGTGTCCGAGCAGTAATGGAGAGCCCAGAAGTGGAGCTCCCAGGACTCTCTGAGGAAGACTTTTTCTCCTCTTTTTCCAAGGCCCTGGCTTCTATCCATTGAGGGTTCAATTCCCCTTGGACTGCTCCTTGATAGGGCCCTCACAGCCCTCACTTAGTATCCATACGTGTGCTCGCTTCTGGTCAAGACTGTCCCGTCCCTGAAATCGACCCCGGCGAATGTCTTTGCGCACCCACCTTATGGTGGTCCGATGAGCAGCAAGCTGACACCCTCTTGTCAAAGATCGGGTGAAGCTTGACCCCCTCGTTTGCATCTTCCACATCAAGGGTCTTGAGCTCGCTCGACCGTGGGATCCTCCAATCGGAATAGCCTCCGAGTCTTTTTCTGCTCAGGGCTTCCACGTGGGCCGCAGCCTCTGATAAAACGAACTGGTGTCACGGAGCCAGCTTTTTCCCAAAGGAGGCCTGTCTGGGTGTCCAGAACTGTCCCGTCCCCCATGTCCCTGAACTTCCCCCTTGGGGTCGCATCTCCTGGAGGGGTTTGGAATCTCCTTTCTCCTCTCCGCTGAAGGGTCTCGAAGACTGGGGAAGGAGTGCTCCTTGGGCGCCGAGCTGGAAGCGGAGTCTTTCCGGTTCCCTCTCCAAAAGCTCCCTTTTCTCCTTGTTCTGCCTCAACTGAACATCCAATTCCATTATGTGCGTGAGAAGTAGTTTCCTCTTCCCCTCTAGTTTTTTCTCCCCAACTCCAGCTGCGAGGACTCCCTTTCCAGGGCTTCAATCCTCTCCTTGAT
>Ga0197142_1000816_pt1 | contig 29279 bp, 22 predicted proteins | sample GBS60_MetaG_FD_148614 | JGI IMG/M metagenome (GOLD analysis project Ga0197142, IMG submission 148614) | Sediment microbial communities from Great Boiling Springs, Gerlach, Nevada, United States - GBS 60_MetaG | ecosystem: Environmental > Aquatic > Thermal springs > Hot (42-90C) > Sediment... | reverse complement strand
AGACTTGATTTTTCCTTCGTAAAATTTAATCGGAACATAATCAGCCACCGCAGCTGAATGGATAACAATATCGTATTTTTTAGAAGAAACTTCTTTTTTCATTAAACGATAAAGTTCTTCAAAATATTTAAAATGAATTACTCTCAATTTTTTATTTTTACTTTTAACAAAGGAGTGAAGACCAGGACCCATTAAAAGAGTTGTTTTCGCTCCTTGTTTTACCGCTTCTTTTGCAATTAATAAACCCAAAGTTCCTCCAAAAATATTGGTAATTACCCTTACTTTATCTATTGGAACCCAGGTCGGACCGGCGCTAATTAATATTTTTTTGTTTTTCAAACTTTTCATTTTCTAGCAAAAATCTTCTGGGTAAATTTAAAAATCTCTTCAATTTCTATCATTCTTCCTTCTCCTTGAATTCCTTCTGCTAAAACTCCTGTTACAGGACCAATAATAAATAAATTTTTTCTTTTTTTGAGTCTTTTAATGTTCTCTTGAACAAACGGATTTTTCCACATATTTGTATTCATCGCTGGAGCAATAATTAATGGTGTCTTTTCTGGTAAAGCCAAGATCGTTGTTGTTAGAAGATTATCACAAATTCCATTTGCTATTTTCCCAATTGTGTTGGCTGTGGCTGGCGCTAAGATAAAAACATCGGGCCATTTCGCCAACTCAATATGGGTTAATCCTGTTAAAGTCTCGGGTTGAAACATTTTAAGGTAAACTGAAGAGTGGGTTAAGGACTGAAAGGTTAAAGGAGAAACCAATTTTGTCGCATTTTCTGTCATCACTACTTTAACTTCATTACCATTTTTAATAAATAGCCTTGCCAATCCACATATTTTGTAAATAGCTATTCCAGCGCTAATACCAATAAGAATTCTTTTATTTTTCATAAATTAAAAATTTGTTTTAAAACAATTTCGACCTTTTGTTTTTTAAAAATGCCCTTTATTTCTTAATTATTAAAAATTTCAACTCAATTGTCAAACCCTGAGAAAATGTTTAAAAGAAATAAGGGGTGATCGAGAATAATAAACCAATCCCTGCCCCAAACCAATATCTACCATTCTTTGAGCCAGTTTCTCTGCTTGTTCTCTGAGTGCTTCTTCACGGTAGGTGTATTTCAAAACTCCGTAGCTAAAGAATAGAAAAAAAAGAAAGATAAAACAAAAATTTTGTACAAAAATTCTCCTTCCATCCTCAATGGTTTTTAACAAAAGAGACTCTTTTAAAATTCTCTTGGGGACTTCTCTTTTAATCTAATTAACTGCCTCCTGTCTCTTTTTCTGACCTTCTATAAAAACCTGTTCCCACAGGAATTAACTTTCCAATAATCACATTTTCTTTAAGTCCTAGCAATTTGTCTTCCCTCCCTTCTAAACTCGCTCTTATTAAAACACGTGAGGTTTGCTGAAAAGAAGCTGCAGAAAGAAATGACTCTGAATTGAGGGCCACCTCGGAAATCCCAAGAATAATCTGATTCCCTACTGGTGGTTTCTTTTTTAACTTTTTCAGCCTCTCCGCCTCTTCTAAAAATACTGCTCTGTCTACTATTTCTCCTCTTATCCAATCAGAATCACCCTCTTCTTTAATCCTTATTTTTGAAGCCATTTTTCTGATAATGATTTCAATATGTTTATCATGAATATCCACCCCTTGAGAAGTATAAATTTTCTGGACCTCTTGGAGAATATATCGCTGGGTTTCTTCTAAACCCTTGTATCGATATATCTTGCGTAAATCCAAACTTCCTTCACAAAGAGGCTCTCCCTCTTTTACCTCTTGCCCTTTTTTTACTAAGATGCCTCTCTTCTCCGGAATCTTATATTCTATTATTTCTGAAGACCCCTTCTTGGAAGAAGCAATTTTAATAATTCTCTTTTCCTCATCAATACTTACTACCTTCCCATCGGCTAAAACAATTACTGCTTCTCCCTTTGGCGTCCTACACTCAAACACCTCTTCTACTCGTGGCAATCCTTGAGTAATATCCACACCGCCGGCAATTCCACCCAAATGGTGAGTCCTCATAGTAAGCTGAGTTCCAGGCTCGCCAATTGCCTGAGCAGCAACTATTCCCACAGCCTCTCCGAGCTTCACTAATTGATTTCGCCCTAAATCCCAACCATAACATTTCTGGCAAACTCCTCTTTTCAACCGACAGGTTAAAGGAGAAGCAACAGTTACTTTTTCTATTCCCTCTTCTTCTGCAATTTGTTTTGCAGTTTCCCAATTAATCACTTCTCCTTTATTTACAAAAACTCTATCTTTATATTTTATTGTCTCCATGGCTACCCGACCAACAATCTTAAACACAAAATCCTGTCTTAGAATTTGCGCTTCTTTCTTATAAACTGTCCAACCCTTAGTATCGCCACAATCTTCTTCATAAACTATCACATCATGAGCTACATCCACCAATCGTCTCGTTAAATAACCAGCAGAAGAAGTCCTTAGAGCAGTATCAGCGGTACCCTTTCTCGCACCATGCGTAGAAATAAAATACTCCAAAACACTAAAGCCTTCTGCAAAAGAAGATTTTATTGGCAACTCAATAACTTCACCTGCCGGATTGTTTACCAAGCCCTTCATTCCTGCCATCTGAACAGGTTGCGCCCATGTTGCTCTTGCTCCCGCTGAAATAATAGACATGACTGAACCATCCTCAGGAAGCGTTTTCTTCAATAGCTCTTCTAATCGTGTTTTCACTTGTTGCCAAATCAAAATCTTTTGAGATTTTTTCTCTTCAAAACTTAACAAACCCTTCTCAAAGTGCGACTCAATCTCTTTTATTTTTTCCTCTGCCTCTGCGATTAGCTTTTTTTTCTCAGGAGGAATCACTAAATCATCCATCCCCCAACTAATACCAAAAAGCGTGCAATACTCAAAACCTATCTCTTTTATTCGATCAATAATTTTTACTGCCTCTTCGTTGCCATATCTTTCTATTATCTCCCGCACCAAACCCTTGAGTCCTTTGTTATCAATCAATTTATTCAAATATGGATAATCAACCGGAAGAACAGAATTAAAAATTAACCTTCCGATTGAAGTCTCAATAATTTCGCCCTGTTCGCTCTTTGGATTTGGAACCTTTATCTTTTCATTAATTTTTATGATATTATGCTCATAAGCTAATAAAGCTTCTGAATCAGAGGAAAAAATTCTTATCTCTTCTGGCTTCTTTTCTTCTTTTAATTTTGTTAGAAGATAACAACCCAAGGCGATTTCTCGAAATGGCCCAATAATAGGCAAACCTGTTGCCGGTCTTAAAAGGTTCAAGGAAGAGAGCATTATTTCTCTTGCTTCTTTTTGAGCCTCGTCCGAGAGAGGAAGATAAACAGCCATTTGGTCGCCATCAAAATCAGCGTTATACGCCTCGCAAACTAGAGGATGAAGTTTTATTGTTTCGCCTTCTATTAAAATAGGTTTAAAAGCCTGAATACTCAAACGATGAAGGGTAGGCGCTCTGTTTAAAAGAACTAATTTATCTTTTATTATCTCTTCTAAAATAGCCCAAACCTCTGGGGTTCTTTCCTCAATTAGTCTATTTGCTTTTCTTATGTTAAAAGCCATCTCTTTCTCTAAAACCCTCCTGATTACAAATGGTTTAAAAATTTCTAAGGCCATTGTCTTGGGAAGACCACACTCAGAAAAATGCAACTCCGGTCCTACTGCAATAACTGACCTGCCTGAATAATCTACTCTCTTTCCTAGTAAATTTTGTCTGAATCTGCCTTGTTTTCCACTTAACATAGAAGCCAAGGACTTTAACAATCGTTTACCTCCAGTGCTTGCAGTGGTCGTTGCACCTTTGCGCATTTCATTATCAATCAAGGCATCAACCGCTTCTTGCAACATTCTTTTTTCATTCCTAATTATTACTGCCGGAGCTGAAATTTCTTGGAGATATTTTAATCTATTATTTCTATTAATTACTCTTCTATAAAGATCGTTAAGATCAGAGGATGCGTACCTTCCGCCATCTAATTGGACCATTGGTCTTAAATCGGGCGGCAGAACAGGCAAAACCTCCAGAAACATCCATTCTGGTCTAATACCGGCACGAAGCATTCCTTTAAACAACTTCAATCTTATTAGAATCTTCTTTTTCGAAACCGAGGGAGCCTCCTTTAACTCTTTAGTAAGATTTTCTACCTCTTTTTTTAGATCAATTTTGGAAAAAATCTCTTTTAACACTTCTGCCCCTGTCCCAGCTTCAAACATTTCTCCATACTTTAAGGCAAGTTGTTGATAGGCAACTTCTGAGAGAATTTTAAGCGGTTTTATTTCTAAAACCTCTTGTTTTGTTTTTTCTTTTAATTGTTTTAACTCATTTTTTTCTGCTTCATTCTTTGCCTTTTTCACTTTTGAACGATACTCTTTCTCAATCTCTTGTAAAATCCTATTTCTTGCTTCCTCATCAACTTTTGTAATAATATAAGCAGAAAAATAAACCACTTTCTCTAATAATTGAGATGATTTATTTAAAATTAAACCCATTCGAGATGGTACGCCCCTTAAAAACCAAATATGAGATACAGGAGCGTTCAATTTTATATGCCCCATCCTTTCTCTTCTCACAGAGGAACGTGTCACCTCCACGCCACAACGATCACAAATCACTCCTTTATATCTTATTCTTTTATATTTACCGCAAGCACATTCATAATCTTTTTCAGGTCCGAAAATTCTTTCATCAAAAAGGCCATCTCTCTCTGGTCGCTGGGTTCGATAATTAATCGTTTCTGCTTTAGTTACTTCCCCATATGACCAAGAAAGAATTTCTTGCGGAGAAGCAAGTTTAATTCGAATTGCATCTAAGTCTAATACTCTCATTGAATGATTTTAATTTCTTTATTTAATTTTTATTTCTTTGTTTCTTGCCTCTCTTCGAGCCTTAAACGAGATCTTTCCTTTATCTCCACCGCCAAGCCCAATGACTTCAATTCTGCTACTAAAAGATTAAAAGAGGCTGGAATGTTTGGGTTTTTAATAGGTTCTCCTTTTAAAATACTTTCATAAGCTGCAATTCTACCTGCTACATCATCTGATTTGATGGTTAACATTTCTTGAAGAGTATATGCTGCACCATGCCCTTCTAATGCCCAAACCTCCATTTCTCCAAAGCGCTGACCTCCAAATTGAGCTTTTCCGCCCAGTGGTTGTTGTGTAATGAGAGAATAAGGACCAATAGAACGGGCATGAACCTTATCATCTACCATATGGATTAATTTCATAATATACATATATCCCACTGTCACAGGCCTGGGAAACGGTCGGCCGGTTCGTCCATCATAAAGAATCACTTGTCCTGATTCTGGCAAACCTGCTTTTCTTAATTCTTCTTTTATTTCCTCTTTTGTAGCGCCCAACAATGAGGGAGTAATGACTAAGTATCCCAAACGATGCGCAGCCCATCCTAAATGAGTCTCAAAAATTTGTCCCAAATTCATACGAGAAGGAACGGAGAGAGGAGATAAAACCAAATCAATGGGGGTACCATCGGCTAAAAATGGCATTTCAGACTCGGGCAAAATTTTTGAGACAATACCCTTATTCCCATGTCTTCCGACTAATTTATCACCAACCTTTACCTTTCTAATCTCTGCCACCTCTACTTTTACTCTTTTTATTACACCAGGTTCTAATTTATGACCCTCATCTCGCGAAAAAACCTTTACATCAATGACTCTTCCCTTTTTTCCGTGTTCCATCCGAAGAGAAGTATCTTTCACATCTTTAGCCTTCTCTCCAAATATCGCTATTAATAATCTTTCTTCCGGGGTTAATTCTCCCTCACCCTTGGGAGAAATTTTACCTACTAAAATGTCATGAGGACCCACTTCAGCTCCTATTCTTACAATTCCCTCCTCATCCAAATCCTTTAATTTTTCTTCTCCAACATTAGGAATATCTGCAGTAGTAATTTCCGGACCTAATTTTGTCTCTCTCACATCACAGGTGAAATCTTCAATATGAATAGAGGTAAAAACATCTTCTCTAACTAATCTTTCAGAAATAGTAAGGGCATCTTCAAACCCACCACCCCTTAAAGGCAAAAAACAAACCAAAACATTTTTCCCCAATGAGAGTCGCCCCTCGGAAATGGCCGGTCCATCAGCTAAAATATCTCCTTTCTTTATGTGTTCGCCTTTTCTTACAAAGGGACGTTGATGAAAACAAGTATATTGATTGGTCCGTAAAAATGTTTGAAGTTCATAGGTTTTTCTTCTTTTTTGTCCTTTCTCCTCATATTCTACTTCAATATGTCTTGCATCCACTTCTTTTATCACGCCATCTGCCTCGGCAATAATCTCATAACCAGAATCACGAGCAACTGTCCTCTCAGTACCTGTGCCCACCAAAGGAGGTTCTGGATTTATTAATGGTACGGCTTGTCTTTGCATATTCGAACCCATTAAGGCACGAGAAGCATCATCATTTTGGAGAAAGGGTATCAAAGAAGTAGCAACTGAAATAAATTGTTTGGATGAAACATCAATATATTCTATTTTAGAAATCTCTATCTCACCTGGTTCCCCCTTTATTCTCGCTTCTACTCGATCAGGCGGGACCTGAGGCAAAATTTTTCCTTTTTCTGAAATAGGAACCGAGGCTGGAGCAATCACAGCCCTCTCTTCTTCTTGGGCAGTTAAATAAACCACCTCGTTTGTCACAAATCCATTTTTGACCTTAAAATAAGGAGCCTCGATAAAACCATAAGGATTTACCCTTGCAAAAGAAGCTAAATGACCCACTAAACCGACATTGGGTCCTTCGGGTGTCTGAATTGGACAAATTCTTCCATAATGGGATGGTTGAACATCTCTTACCTCAAAACCTGCTCTTTCTTTTGTAAGGCCACCCGGACCGGTCGTTGATAAACGACGTTTATGCTCTAACTCTGCCAAGGGATTCTGATTATCCATAAACTGAGAAAATTGAGAAGAAGAGAAGAATTCTTTAATAACTGCCATTAACGGTCGCGGGTTAATTAACTGAGCAGGCGTTAATGTGTGGATATCAAGCGTTGACATTTTATCTTTAATAATCCTCTCCATTCTCATCAGTCCTACCCTCATTCTATTCTGCAATAACTCTGCAAAAGTTCTCACCCGCCGATTTCCCAAATGATCAACTTGATCGGGTTTGGCTAACGGGTCATTATTTAAACGAATTATTTCTCTAACTACCTCTATTACATCTTCTAATTTAAGTACCCTATCCTCTTTTAAAATTTCATAGCCAGCCTTGGCAGGAGCTAATCGAGGCAATCTCTGCCATGTTTTCCATCGTCCTACTTTTGAAAGATCGTATCTTTCAAAATTGAAAAACATATTAAAAATTAAATCTTGGGCAGTATCTGGAGCAACCATTTCGCCAGGTCTTAACTTACTATAAATTTCTACCAATGCCTCTTTCTGGTTTTTGCAATTGTCTCTTTTTAGCGTTTCTTTTATATAACTAATTTCACCGTTATCTACATCTTTAAACTGTTCTTCCACCTTTTCAATCCCATCCAAACCCAAAGCCATTAATAAGGTCGTCGCTGGAACCTTTCTTCTTCTATTAATTTTCACTCCAATAAAACCAGATTCTTCTGTTTCAAATTCAAGCCATGCCCCGCGATTAGGAATAATTTTAGCGCCGGCATAATTTACTCCTTTTATCCTCTTGAGCACAAAAAAAGCGCCCGGCGATCTAATCAATTGAGGAACCACCACTCTCTCAATGCCATTAACAATAAAAGTCCCCCTTTCGGTCATAACCGGAAAATCAGTCAAATAAATCTCTTGTTCTTTAACCTCTTTTGTCTTTAAATTAACCAGTCTTACTAATCCCCTCAATGGCATTTCAAAAGAGTCATCATTCTTTTTTGCTTCCAGATAATTTTTATAATTCGGTTCTCCCAACTTATAATCCAAAAACCACAAAGCCAATTCTTTTCCTGTGTAATCATAAATCGGAGAAATTTCTTCGAAAAGTTCTCTTATCTTTACGTTCCAAAAGTTCTCCCACGCCTCTTGTTGCATTGAGATTAATGAAGGCGCTGGAAAATCCGGAAGTTTCGATTTTGAAAAATTTTTAATTTTTCTTTTAGAGTCTATTTTCATAAAAAAGAGAGATTCTTCTTATCTTAAATTAAGATAACTAAAAAATTAAAATTTTTTAACTAAATTAATACCTAACCGAGAAATAAAGTAAAAAAAACCAGAAAAGAATATTTCCCTAAATATCCTTAATAAAATAAACAAGTCAATCTTTATAATTCCTTTCAATTGTTCTTTTTTCTAATAAAAAATAAAGAAAAGTTCACCTCGGTCTTTTCCAAAATAATCTCTGGACTAACGAAGAATAAGTGAAATTATTGACATCAATAATTCTTTTACTCTATCTTTTGGGGTCTTGTCAAGAGCAACCTTCATTCCCTCCAGGGCTTCATAAAATTTAAGGGTGTCAATTTCAGATAATTTTGCCTGAAAAATTCTTTTATTCTTGGTAGCTAATGTCCCTTCTTCAGCAGTCAAAATTTCCTCAAACATTTTCTCTCCCGGTCTTTTTCCTGTAAAAACAATAGCAATATCTCTATCAGGTTCATAACCAGAAAGACGAATCATCTCTTTGGCAATATCTAAAATTTTAATGGGCTCTCCCATATCTAAAACAAAAACCTCCCCGCCCCTTCCCATCGCGCCTGCCTGAAGTACTAACAAACAAGCTTCAGAAACTGTCATAAAATATCTTTTCATCTCAGGATGAGTAACAGTGACAGGACCTCCCATTTTTATCTGCTCTCTAAAAATCGGAATTACACTTCCCCGAGAATCTAATACATTTCCAAATCTCACTGAAATAAATTTTGTTTTTCCTGTTTTATTAAAAACCTGACAAATCATCTCTCCAATCCTCTTTGTTGCTCCCAAAACAGAGACAGGATTTACCGCCTTGTCAGTAGAAATAAAAACAAACTTTTCGGTTCCGTTTTTTAAGGCAGATTTAGCGACAATTTCAGTGCCAAAAACATTGTTCTTTATCGCTTCATCGGGGTTTTCCTCCATTAATGGAACATGTTTATAGGCTGCAGCATGAAAAACAACCTCTGGTCGAAGTTCTTTAAACACTTCTCTCATCTTGGCTTCATCTTTGATATTAGCGATGACAGCCACCACATTAGAACCGCTTTCATTAAGTTCATTGCTTAAATTAAAAATTCCTGTTTCGTCTTGATCAAGAATCACAAGCACACGAGGTTGAAATCTTGTCACCTGTCTCGCTAACTCAGAACCAATGGAACCGGCCGCGCCTGTAATTAAAATCGTCTTATCTCTAATGAAATTACTAATTTCTTGAGTATCTAATTCAATTTCTTGCCGCTTTAATAAATCTTCTACTCTTATATCTCTAATATTTCCCAAAGAAACCATACCATTAATTATCTCTGTAAGAGGAGGAACAATTTTTATCTTTTTTATTCCTGCTTTTCTTCCTGCTTCAACCGCTCTCTTTATTTCCTTTAATCCAGCTGAAGGAAGAGTAATAATCATTTGCTCTATCTTCTCTTTTTTTACAATTTCTGGAATATCCTCAATTCTTCCCAATACTCTTATTCCGTGAATTAATACATTCTGTTTCATAGAATTATCATCTACAAAACCAACAGGTAAATATGGAGTTGATTTTGACATCAAAATACTTCTTATAATTTGCTCGCCTGCATCTCCGGCACCCACAATTAATGTTCTTTTTTGAAAGCGGGTGTTCGTATTCTTATTCTTATCCCCTTTTAATAGTTCCGAATAAATTCTTTTGCCAAATCGAATTCCACCGCAAAAAATAAAAACGAATAAATAACTAATTAAAAGCACAGAACGGGGAAAATTATAGAAGAAGGGAAAATACTGGGAGATATAAATGGTGACTGACAAAAAAGAAAATCCAATTGTCGTTGCCCAAAAAAGAGAAATCAATTCACTAATACTTACATAAGCCCAAGAGAAAGAGTAAAGTTTGGAAAAATAAAACAAAGGAATAAGAAAAAAGATTGCTAATATTATTATTTGTGGCAAAAAGCTATAATAATGCGTAGGTATTTTCCCATCAAATCTTATAAAAAAAGCCAACCAAAAAGAAACCGAAATTGAAAATAAATCGAAACTTATGAAAAAGAGTAATTTAGCCAGGTTTCTTCTTTTTATTAAAATCTCTTTTATTCTCATATTATTTCAAATAAAATTTTCTAATACAATCTATCACATACTCAACCTGCCAATTGCTCAACTCGGGGTATAAAGGCAAAGACAGAACCTCTTTAGAGATTTGTTCTGTCAAGGGGAGAGAAAATCTATGTAAAATGTTTAAATTCTTCTGTCGGTGATTTGGGATTCTCCATTTTACAAGCGTCTCTATGCCCTTTGTTTTAAGATATCTCTCTAATTTATCTCGCTTCTTAATTCTAATAACAAAATTTTGATAAACATCAAAATACTCGCTTTTCTCTAGCGGTGGGGGAGGAAGTTTAATTTCTTCTATGTCTCCCAACCCTTCACAATAAATTCTTGCAATTTCCCTTCTTCTTTCTATCCAACCAGGTAAGTACCTTAATTTAATATCTAAGATCGCTGCTTGAATATTATCTAATAAACTATTAAAACCAAAAAGATAAATTTTGTCTTTATCTTTTGGTTTTCTTAAGTAAGATGGCACTTCTCCGTGATCCCTTAAAAGATAAAGCTTTTTCGCAAGTTTTTCATCACTAGTCACAATTGCTCCACCATCACCATAAGATCCTAAAACTTTTGCAGGATAAAAACTAAAACATCCGGTATTTCCCCAAGAACCTGCAGACTTTCCTTTAAATTTAGCCCCAATTGCTTGAGCTGCGTCTTCGATTACAAATAAATTATATTTTTTGGCTACTCTCATTATCTTCTCCATATTACACATTCTTCCATCTAAATGAACCGGAATTATTGCTTTTGTTTTCTTGGTGATTGCCTGTTCTATTAAGTCTGGATCCATTTCCATATCCTCACCAACATCAATTAAAACAGGGGTTGCACCAATATGCCAAATTACATCTATGGTGGCAATATAAGTATGAGAAACAGTAATTACTTCATCTCCCGGCCCTATTCCCAAACCAAAAAGTGAAAGAAAAAGACCTCCAGTACAACTATCGCAACCAATTCCGTATTTTGCCCCAACAAATTTAGCAAGATTTTTTTCAAAGTTCTTGGTATCTTTACGATGAATTAAATCTCCTCTTTCTAAACATCCCAAAATTGCTCTATCGATTTCTTTTTTTATTTTTTTGTATTGCAAAGAATAATTTACAAATGGGACCTTATACCTCATAATCTAATATAATCCGGCCCTTTTCTTTTATAAGTCTCTAAAACGACCCTTTCGACTTCTTTTTGTGTTTTTGGAATATAAATTTTAATAGCCGGTAGATGTTTTAAAATTTTAATGTCTTCATTTTTTTCAATATTATGAGTAAAACCCAAAAATCGATAATACTGAAACCCCCCGACTCCTATAATCTTTACATCAGCATTATGATAGCACACATCATCTCTTAATTGTTCATAGCACCTCATAATCGCAAAAGGAATTATTCCATAAACATAAACTTTCTTTCCCATTTTCGTTAAACCAGCAGCAATTCCCATAATTGTTTGTTCGGTAATTCCGCAATTAATATATCTTCTAGGAAACTTTTTTACAAAATTCTCAAGCAAATTAAAACCAGTATCATCATTTAAAAGCATAATATTTTCATCTTTCTCTGCTAACTTTATTAAATTTTCAATAAAGATCTCTCTTAGCTTTTTCATATAACTCTTTTGTTAAATTAAAATAATGCCATTCAAGTTTGTTTTCCGCAAATGAAATTCCCTTTCCTTTTATTGTATGGCAAATAATTATATGAGGCTGATCTTTTTTTAGAGATGCTTTTTCAAAAGCCAAAAAAATTTTTTTGAAATTGTGACCATCGATTTCTTGAGTATCCCAATTAAAATCTTTCCACTTTCTCGCCAAAGGTTCTAAATTTAAAACCTCGTTCGTCTTTCCAAATGCCTGAAGTTTATTGTAATCAACAAAAACAAAGAGATTATCTAATTTATGATGAGCGGCAATGAGGGCTGACTCCCAAGTAGTACCGCAATTCATTTCGCCGTCAGAAAGAAGACAAAAAATTCTTTCTTTTTTATTGTCTAATTTTAAAGCATATGCCATTCCGCAAGCAACCGGCAATCCATGGCCAGCAGATCCCAAAGAATGCTCAATACCGGGTACATTATGATGAACTAATCCCCAATATTTTGAACCAAATTCATAATAATTTTTCAATAAATCTTCCCAATCAATAATTTTTTTATCAGCCAAAATAGAATACAAAGCCGCCGCTTTCCAACCAGGAGAAAGTAAAAATTTATCTTCTTTTTTTAAAATCTTGTAATAAAGAGAAACTAAAATTTCAATCGCTGACATGCAAGAACCAAGATGGCAGGCTTTGTGCTTGTATAAAAGCTCAACCACTTTTCTCCTTATTTCTTTCGCCTTTTTTTCTAAATTTCTCATAAAATAGTCTTAAAATTGTTCTCAAAATTATCTTTAAATCTAACAAAAAAGAGCTATTTTGTACATACTCTAACTGAAGCTGAACTTTCTTTGGCCTTATTTTTTCGAAATAAGTTTTTTCCGGATCTTTGCTTCCCTTCAAAACCTCCTCTTCATGGAAATTCCATAAAGAGGCCAAATCAGTTATTCCCGGTCTTACTGATAAAATTTTTTTTCTTTCTTCGGGTTTTAACATCTCAACATACATTTTTACTTCAGGCCTTGGCCCAACCAAACTCATTTCGCCTCTTAAAACATTTATCAACTGAGGTAACTCATCTAATTTATATTTTCTCAAAAATGTTCCAATTTTAGTTAGTCTTGGATCATCAGCTGAGGTTGAGGGTCCTCCTAGCTTTTCAGCGTCTTTTACCATCGTTCTAAACTTAAAAATTCTAAATGGCCTTCCGTCCTTACCAATTCTTTCTCCCCGATAAAAAACAGGACCTGCAGAATCAAGTTTAATCAAAATTGCAATTATCAAAAACAAAGGAGAAAAAATTATTAACCCAGAAAGAGAAACCAAAAAATCGAAAAGTCTCTTTATCATCTTCTTAAAATTTTATCAGAAATTAGAGTTTTTATCAATTTGATTTTCGACTAAAAATAATCTTAAAAACCTACTTTTTAAATATTTTAAATAAATTAAATAAAAATAAAAGCTGGGTAAATCCATGGGGGGTATAAATATAAATAATTAAATGAAATCTTTTACTTCTTAAACTTTAAATAGTCGCCCAATATCTTAATAACTCCCCACATTGAGCCTGATCCATAGCTTAAGTGGTAACAAACAAAAATAAATGGCAATACAAAAAGGTACCTCCATTCTTTAGCTGAAATTGAAATTTTGATGGAAAAATAAAGATTGACTAAAAAGTATAAAATAACTATGACCAAAAATAGATAAAAAAAAGCAGGTGAAAAAATCGCCAAAATGCTACTTCCTAATAAGCTTAAAACAAAAATAAAAGGAATATAGTGTCTAAATTTTAAGGGCGTTTTTGTAAATTTTAGTGGATAAATTGACCAAATACCATTAAGAATAGCATGAGCGAGAAAATCCTTTAATTTTGATCTGGCATAATAATATCCCACGATCTCAGGAAAGAGATAAATTTTTTTACCAGCTCTTTTCATTCTAAGATTGAATTCTATATCTTGACTCCTATGTAGGTTTTCATTAAAAAAACCAATCTCATTAAAAATTTCTTTTCGATAACACCCAAAAGGAACTGTATCTACCTCCATTAAGTGGTTAACACCAATTTTATAATAAGCATTGCCTGTTCCAAAATAAGAGGACAAAACCTTGGCGATTGCTCTTCCAATTAAAGTATTTTCGCGCGGAATAATTTTCCACACGCCACCAACATTATCTGCTTTATATTTTTCTAAATATTCCACACATTTGAAAATATAATCTTTCTTATAAAGTGCATGGGCATCCATTCTAATAATAATATCTCCCTTAGCTTTTTTTATACCAATATTCAATGCAGTTGGCACGAAAATTTTAGGATTATCCAATAAAAAAATGAATGGATATCTTTTGTTATAATCTAATACTATCTGTCGTGTTCTGTCATTACTCATTCCATCAATCACCAAAATTTCCATCTTCTCCTGAGGATAATCATTTGCCAAAATAGAATCTAAACACTCAGAAATGAAATTTTCCTCGTTCCTACAAGGAATAATAATAGATACAAAAGGTAAATCATTCATATTCATCTCTCTTGTCTTTTTTATAAATAGCTGCCGACATACCAACAATGAACCAATAAACCTCTGCAATTTTTACTACCATAAAAGAATCGTTGGGAATAGCCATTACTAACATAACTATTGTCGCTACAATTGAAATGGCAGATAATCCTTTAATGAAATTGTTTTCTGCCGTCTGAAATTTTTTCCACGAAGTTAGTAAGATAGAGCCGACTAACCATAAAAATAAAAAAAATCCTATAATTCCTCTCTCTAAAATTACTCTTGCATACTGACTATGAGCTTCTCCATAAACTCCCTTTCCCAGAAAAAAATTTTTTTTATTCTCGACAACTTCAAAAAAATTCTTCGTCATTATAATCAATCTAGAATCTTTTTTATTAAAAGAATACTCTAATTTCATGTTTTCAACGTCGATTACTCTCTCGATACTAACTATATCTTTTTTAATAGAAAGAAGAAAAACAGAGCCATAAAAAACAATTATTGCGAGGGAAATGAAAAATAAAATTTTTAAAAATTTATAAAAATTAATTCCATTTAACATCTGTAGGACGAGAAAAATAAAGAGAGCGCTAAAAAAACCCACCGCGCTTGCTCTCGATCCAGACGCAACTATTCCAACAATAGGTAAATAAGATAAAATTGATAGAAATATTTTTGGATGCTTAGAAAATTCTAAACTATTATAATAAAAAATAAACAATCCAAAAAGTAAAAGAAATAACATCAAGAAAAATCCTCCACTGGGAAAAGGACCGCGAGGTTCAGCAAATGTATTGGCACCATAATAAATGTAATTCTTACTATTTGTAAAAATAACATAAAATATCCACAAAACATTTAAGGTTGCGAAAAGCAACCATATTTTTTGCAAAAATAAATTGGTTTTTAAATCTTTAATTGAATAAAAAACTAAAAAATAAAGCAGAAAAAATTCAATCTCTTTACCAAAATAAAAAACTGCTTTATCTAATTTTAAATTACCAAAAAAAAGATTCAAAGAAATAGAGAAAAATCCCCAAAGAATTACACATAATATCGGTACAAAAAATGGGGGTTGTTCTATTCTTTCTTTATTTTTTATCTTTCTCCAGAGAAAAAATAATCCAACCATCGCTCCTCCCAATATCAAAATATCTTCCGCTCTAATATCTATTTTTCTACCATCTGAAATAACACCCAGCGGAAAACGCGGCGAAAATGCAATCGCAGCGATTAATAAAAAAAGATAAATATATAATATCTTTTCTTTCATTTTTCTATATATTTTACTATACTTTCAAAATTTTTACTTGTTAATAAATCTTTTGATGGACAAAACAAAACTTAAATCTTTAATTTCTCCTTCTATTATCCTATATCCTATCAAAATAGTAGTTAAATTAATTAAGACAAAAATTAAATGAGAGTTTAAAATTAAAAAGATAGCTACATTTAGCATCATTATTAAAGAAAGGATAATCGACCATTTTATTAATTCCCAAGGAATATCAATTGTTTTTTTGAAAACAAAAAAGTACGTTAAATTAGTTAAAAGATAAATTATAAAAAAAGCCAAGGCCGCTCCGGTCTCTTTAAAATAACTCACAAAAAATAAGTTTAATAAAATAGTAAGAATAGAGTTAATAAAAGAGGTGAGGAAGATCAAATGTGTTTTTTTCTCATTCTCATAATAAAGAGGATAGGCTACCGTATAGATACTTGTAAATAAAGGACCCAATAAAATTATTAAAAAAAGATTAATTTTGGAAAGATATTCTGGTTTAAATAAAATATCAAATAAAAACATCTGACCAGCTATAACAAAAATAGATAAAATTAAAAGATAACCCAAAGAAGAAACAACTCCCAGTAATTTTATGTTTCTGAGAACTTTTTCTTTTTCTCCTTGAAGGAATTTTAAAAACACCTCGGGCGTCCAGGCGCGATTAAAACTTGACCACATTCCATTTATCTGCAAGGTCAATGTTAAAAAAAAGCTATAAATTCCCATACTTGCCAAGTCCGTGTATTTATTAAGCAAAATCCGACTAAAATACAAAGCCAAAACCCCAAAGGAACTATAAAGCATTAATGGGAAGCTATAAGAAGTTAAGTTTTTTATAGTCTGGGAGGAGACAAAAGATAGAGAAATCGTTTTTTTTTCGCTAATTAAAAACAGACCCACTATCAACATAGAAGAAAACAAAAAGGCATAAAACACTCCCAAGATGCCCAATCCCATATAAACCAAAAGAAGTGAAAAAAAAGAAAAACACAATGCTCTCAGTAATTGAAACCCTGTATACATGCCTGCTTTTCTAAGAGCGCTGTAATGTACAAATACAAGACTAACTAAAGAATTAATAAAAATTATCGTTGAAAGCAAAAAGAATCTTCTCTCTAAAATGTCTGAAAGTCCTGTAATCACAAAAGGAATTAACTTTATTAGAAAAGAAAATAAAGTTAAAGACAACAAACTCGAAGCCAAAAAAATAAAAAGAGTATTGCTCAAAATAGAAGATATGCTTTCTTTGGTGTAGTAAAACCTCGTAACAGCCGAATCTAAACCAAAAATAGCGAGAGCGCTGAAAAACTCAACAATGAACATTATTAAGGCATATTGACCAATCTGAAAAGGTGGTAGCCATTGCGCTAAAATAATCCAAAGCAAAAAAGTAAGTCCTTGTGTACAAAAACTATTAATAATATAAATACTAGTATTTTTTATAAGAACCTTTGACATAATATTTGCTTTTTTTTCTTGCACCTAAATATTCTCAACCAAATAGTACAGAGCCCCTCATTTAAAAAATCCTCCTAAATACTCTTTACTAAATCAAAAAGTGTCGCTAATATCATTCACATCCCTCAATTTGTGGAAGAACAAAAAGCTCTGTCGAGTAGAATTTTCTAAAAATTCAATTGTGAAATTCAGCTATCTTCTAAAAGTACCCCCCTCACTACTTTTCTCCGTCTTTGTTATAGCTTTGCAAATTATATTATTTTAACAACAACTTTTCAATAGAATAATTGATTCGTCTTTTGGTTGCTAAGATAAGTCGCCAGGGATAAAATAGGGACAATTTCGAAAAAATTATTCTAGGAAAGCGCGGTCTTTCTAAACCTTTAGGAGTTAAAATCCAATCTGCATCTCTCAAACTCATCAAATGAGCAAACCCACCAGCCAGTTTAAAATTTCTTTGTTTTTCAATCTCAAAAAAGGATCTCTTTTTTAATGGATAACTATGATTTTGATGTATAGCAGTTACCACCTCAGTCGCATCTATCACTGGTATTTTAAGAATTCTTGACTTATAAATTAACCAACTATCCATCCCAGGACGACCAATAACAAAAGGCGGGGGGTTAAAATTAAGATCGCGAGGGAAAACCCAATAATCCAATCCAGACATTCCGTGAATTTTACCCTCTTTTAATACCCTGTTTCTTAACTTTTGCTCCCAATCAATTTCATTAAAATTAATTTGTTCTTTAACTTCCATATCCCAACGTCGACCAACCATAAAAAATAGTTTCCTCCCCATTAATTCTTTCACTTCCCTAATTGCTTTTAAAAAATCACTCATTAAAATGATATCGGTATTTACATAGACAAAAATATCATTTTTAGCAATCTTTTTTATTTTTCTAAAAACATCGTTAAGTAGGGGGGTACCAAATTCATCACATTCAACATCGGTTATACATTGAAGGTTGAATTCCTGTGCGATCTGGGGTGTTGTATTTTCTTCGTCGTTAAATAAAATAATTTCACATTTTGATGATAATTTTAACCAACTTTGAATGGCATTCCTTTGAATTAGATCAAACTGGTCTCGAAATGGCCTGGGATTAGTAAATATCGTAACCATAATTTGACTAAATAAAACCTTCTCTTTTTAATTTTATTCTTAAACCCTCCTCTAAATTGTATTTTGGTTCCCATCCAAGAGCCTCCTTAATTTTTGAATAATCCAAAGAATATCTTATTTGCTCGCCAGGCCGATCGGGTAAATAAATAGGCTTTGGTTCTTTTTTTAATAATTTGGCTATCTTCCAATAAAGTTTATTTAAGGTAGTTTCAATCCCAGTACCAATGTTAAAAATTGGGTCAGGATAATTATCAGGTAAATCAAGTACTAACAGGTTTGCTCTAACAACGTCATTAATAAAAACATAATCTCTGGTTTTAGTCCCATCTCCCCAAATTTGAGCTTGTTTTCCTGATGCTAATTTTTTGACGTAGTCATTCATTGCCCCGGTTATCTGTCCTGGCCCATAAACAGCCGCATATCTAAAAATCACATAAGGTAAACCATAAGCCTTATTAAAGAATCTTATATAATTCTCAACGGAATTTTTAGCTACTGCATAAGGAGAAATTGGGTCAACCGGTTCAGTTTCTTTGGCAGGCAAATTTTTAGTATTGCCATAAATAAACCCTGAAGAAGAAAAAATGATTTTTTTTGCCCCATACTTTTGAGCATTTTTTAAAACTTTGATTGAACCAACTATGCTATCTACATCCATTAAAGGATTCTCAACTGACTTTGGAACTAAAACATTAAAAGCAAAATGATAAATTATCTCTGGTTTTTCTTTTTTAAAAATTCTTTCAATTTTTGAATCGGCAATATTTAACTTATAAAATTTTGCTTTTGGATTTAAATTTTCTTTTCGTCCAGTAACTAAATTATCAACAATTATTACATTCGCTCCTTTTTCAATCAAAGCATCAACAGTATGGCTACCAATAAACCCAGCCCCCCCAGTAACTAGAATTTTTTTATTTTTAAGATTCATTTTATTTTATTTTATTTTAATCAGATAAAGTGAATAAATAAACGTAGCGCCACCATGGCGTGGTATCAGCAATAGTTTTAGCGCCAACAAACAGATATACCTTACCATTCTCATACCACAAATGCGGATTAGCAAATTGCAATCCAAATTCCAAGCCAGAAAGAACGGGCTGATCTGGAAATATTTTTATAAATGGTCCATATATTGATTTTCCTTGATAACCACCGATGTGGTAAAGTCGATCTTTTTTTGTTGCACATTCATAAACACCGATGATTTTGTCTCCCATTTGAATGAAATCTGCCCGAGCCGGACCAATAAAATCCCATTCTCCAGGTCCCAAAATTGGGTTTCCTGAATATCGGACAAAAGGACCATAAGGATTTGTGCTATAACAAATGCCCAAATGATACCTTTTGTCCTTGCCTTTCGCGGTGTAATGTCCATACCATTCTTTCCCTTTCGGTCCCATTCTTCTTATGCATAAACTAATTATTCCTTGGGATTCCCAACCGTTTCCGATTCTTTTTAAAATTGGATTACCTTTATATTTCTTCCATTCAAATGGAAAATCCGATTCGGAAGTCATAGCAACTCCAACCGCATCTTGCCCCAATAAATTTTGACCGGAATAATATAAATACCAACTTCCTTGATAAAAAGTTATTCCGCCGATTCTTAAATACCTGCAGTCAAAATCATAAAATCTTCCTCGACGGATTATTGGCTCATCTTGCACTTTAGTCCAAGGACCAGATAAAGAAGATGATTTTAACATATAAATATCCATACTATTTCCGTCTTTTCCGCTGGCGATTGCCATATAGTAATAATTTCCTTCTTTAACTATTTTACTATCCTCTGTCCTAAACCCTTTCCCAAAAAGCACATCTCCATCAAAAATTGGATTATTTTTATCTGACTCCCATTTCATAAAATTTTTTTAATTAACCTTGATAAATAATTTATAAATAACAAATTATTCCTAATAATATAAAACATACTTAAAATAAAACCTTTTGTGCCTATTTTTTTATTTTTGTCTTTTCTCCAAAATTCAATAAGGTAATTCTCTCTAGATTTTTTTACAAAAATACGAGAACAATATTGATCTAATGTTGAATAAATCCATGGTGAATAATAAAATTGAACATATCCTTCACCGCCCTGCTTAATTTTAAAGCTTGTTTTAATCCAATCTTCGATATATGCTAAAATTAATAGACCATTGTCTTTCAGAATTGATATCATTTGTTTTGTTACATCTAACTGTAAATTTTGGGGAATATAGGACAAGGTATGGAAATTAATTACTATATCAAATTTTTTGTTAGCAAAAAACTTCAATAAATCTTGCTGTCTGCCTAAAGTAATTTTAATAAATGGGCGATTTTTCTGAATAAACTCAAACTCATGTCTGGCGATAGTTAAACCATAATAGCGAGATTTTTCTCCAAGTTTCGTATAAAAAGAGAAGAGAAGGTCTCCAAACCCACAGCCAATATCTAAAATGCAAATTTCTTTTTTCTCTGAAAATTTTAATATTTCTTCTACTAAAGGGTCAAAATAGCCTAGAGGACGGGTATATATTTCTTGATAATTATTATAGTAAACTAAGTACTTAGAATATTTAGAACTCATGAATACTCTTGATACAAGAAATTGAATATTCTCTCAGATACTTTGTTGTCCCATAATGGAATGTGTTTTGATCTGAAATTGTTCCGATTCAAATGTGCTTTAATCTCTTGAACGACTTCTAAACTGGGCGGGAAAAGTCGGTTAGAACCAATTTCTACGGTAATCGGCCTTTCAGTATTTTCTCTTAGAGTACAACAAGGGATACCAAGATAACTGGTTTCATCCTGCATTCCTCCAGAATCAGTAATTACTCCTTTGCTATTTATCATCAATTTCATAAATTCAAAGTATCCTAAAGGGTTAATTACTTTCAAGCTTCTTAATAAATCATTTAGTTTATATTGCTGAATTCTCTCTTTGGTTCCAGGGTGTAATGGAAAAATAATTGGAAATGTTTTATTAATTTCATTGAGTATTAGCAATATATTTTTGAGATTGTAAAGATTATCAACGTTTTCTTGTCGATGAACAGTTACTAAAATATATTCCTTTTCCTTTAAACCTAAAATGTTAAGAATATTTAAATCATTAATTTTTGGCCAAAAAATTTCCATTGCTTCAATTAAGATATTACCCACATATTTTATTTTTTCCCCCGGAATTCCCTCTTTTATCAAATTCCGATTAGCGGCTGGTTCTGTTGTAAACAATAAATCAGAAAGATGGTCAACAATTGTCCGATTAATCTCTTCTGGTTGGCGACGGTCATAACTCCTTAGACCTGCTTCTATGTGAATTAATTTCAGGTTATTTTTGGCTGCAGCTATTCCACCAGCTAATGTAGAGTTAACATCCCCAAACACAATAGCTCCATCAAATCCACCCTTTCTTAAAACTTTTTTTAAGCCATTGAACATTTTTCCAATCTTTTCTGTATGAAGTTCCCCTCTTATATTCAGGGAAATGTCAGGTTCAGGAATTTCCATTTCTTGAAAAAAAACCTTTGACATATTTTTATCAAAGTGTTGACCTGTATTGATTAAAGTAAATTTGAATTGGGAAAATTCTTTACTCCTTTTTAAAAAAGGGGCAGCCTTAATAAAATTTGGCCTAGTCCCTATAATTACTGCTAAATTTTTCTTTTTATTTAATTCCATAATATTGTTTCATCCAGTCGATCGTTCTTTTTATCCCTTCTTCTAAAGGAACGGTTATTTTGTGATCTAAATCTCTAACTGCTTTTTGGATATCAACTTTTTTTGATTTAGTGGTTAAAATTTCTGAATCTCGATATTCAATTAATTTTGGATCAGCCCCAGTATATTTCCAAACAATCTCGGCCAATTTTTCTATGCTGTGATATTCTGTACCGGCGATATTGTAAACCTTCCCAGGTTTGAAATTGTCAATTATATTATATAAGGTTCGGCAACAATCTTCAATATAAAGTGAAGCGCGATAATGATTTCGATAAACCACTACTGACCATCCTTTTAAAGCGTGGTAACAAAACTTACAATTAACGCTTCTGTAAGGATGGTACCATTCGCCAGGACCATAGGTATTAAAGATCCTAACTATAACCGTCTTTGTGTGATATCTCGCAATTGAGTTTCTAATTTGGATTTCGTTAACCCATTTTGACAAAGCATAATCGTTTAATTGTTTAATTTCATATTTATCCATCACATCTTCTGACATAATCTCGTCAAAATCACCGTAAACCTCAGAAGAAGAAAAGTGAATTAACTTAAATCCGTATTTTTCTTGTAATCGAATGATATTTTTAGTACCCACAGCGTTTGTCCGCCACAATTGTTCGTAATAATCTTCGCCATTCCACCTTCCAAATTCAGCAGCCGCATGATAAACAAAATCAAACGGTCCTACCTTTCCAAAAATTCTTTCTAATTGTCTAAAGTTAGCAATATCGCAACGAGCGTAATTAAAATCTCCCTTTGCCATCTCTTGTTCCCAACCGATTTCACCAGGAGCATGATATAAATCAATACCAAAAACTTTATGACCTTTTTCTGTTAAAATTTTAGTCAAATATGAACCAAGGACTCCTTTACTTCCAGTAATTAATATTTTAGCCATATTCTTTATTTTAATTTAATTTTAATCTAATTTTAATTTAAAATTATTTTTTTAGCAAAAATGCCATCGAAGCCCAATGTAATTTTTTAGGATCAACTTGGGATATAGGAAAATCGTCTTTCTCCAGGTCTATTTGTTTTATTTCCCTAAACCCGACTTCTTTCGCTAGTAATTTAAAACTATTTGGATTAAATAAAGTTTTGTGATAGTTTTCGTATCCTCTTTCTAATTCTGGGAGAGAAAATCCTCCGAGAACGTCTCCAATAAAATTATCAGTCAGTTCTCTATTCGGATTTACATTTTTTATTTCCAAAATATATTTAAGGAAAATGTATTTTAAATGGCGGATGGGAAATCTAAGAGTATACCAATCTACTAAAAGGTCGAAATTTGGGATGACAATAATTGCTTTCCCGCCGGGTTTTAAAACTCGGTACCATTCTTTCAAAACTTTAGGTACAAGACCACGGTGAAAATGTTCCAGCAAATGAGCGGCGTAAATAAGTTCAATAGAATTATCAGGATATTCAAGTTTACTTGCATCCATTATTCTATCAACTGCCGGAGAGGGTGCCATATCAATATTGACGAAACCTTTTAGTCTTATTTCGCCACAACCCAAATGAAGTCTTCTTGGATTATCCTCCTTTAATTTAAAATAATCCCAATCATATGAATTTCTTCCTATACTCCAAGGAATAAAATTATCTTTATGTCTTAACTCGATCTGTCTTAATTCTTCTTTGGTTGGAGGTAAATGAAATCCCCACTTTTTAAAGAATAATTCGTGAACCCTCTTTGTGTCTTTTTTAATCTGGTATTGAGCCCTATCTCCCCCAACAGCTGGTCTAATATGTAAATAATTTATCGAAGGAATCCAGACATTCCAATATTTCAATTGCAAAGCTCTTAATCCCCAATCCTCATCGACAAACAAGGCGTGATAGGTCTGCCAATTTTCGCAGGGACCAATTTCATTAAGAACTGAAGTTTTAATTAAAACAAAAGCATTCCAAGGAGCATGGCATTTTACAGGAGCAAAAGGAAAATCAAGTAGTTCTTGATGTTTATTATTCATTCTTACCTCTGGATATTTAAAAATTTGAAATTGAGGAAGTATCTTTACAATTACCCTTTGCTGTAAAATATAGGGCCACCATTTCCACCAAGAAGGTTTCCACCAATTATCAGGCAATCTATGGAACTGAAACATTTTTCTTTTCCCCCAGGCATTATTTTCTAAATAATCTTTGTAAAAACCTGGTCTTGTCGGAGGAGACCAATGGCCATAAAGATATCCCGTTTCAGTAAAGCTCACCCAAGCAATAGGTTCTTGTATATTAGAGAGAATTTCTTTTAATTTAGGAAAAAAATTGGGAGTAAGGAGTTTTATGTCGTCGTGGGCCTTGATAAAGTATTCGCAATCTTGAGCCAACGGAATAGCTTTGTTAATAAATTCTGACCAAAATAAAGTTTCTTCGGGAAAAACTTCAAATCTCTCCGGAAATTCTTTTTGCTTTTTAAAAATATAATCTTTAATCTCTTTTGGTACTTTTGGGTCTAAGGACAATATAAATCGATAACTACATTTACCAATATTTTTTTCAATCGATTTGATTGTTTGTTTTACCAAAAAGAGAGAGGATTGAGTGCTCCCTATCCTAATGGCAATGGCTAAATCAAATTTTTTCATTTTTCATTAATTTGCTTTTTTTGTAATAAAAATTCGACCATTTCTATAGCGTTTGAAAATTCCTTCGCTTCCAACTGTTTTTTTATTTGGCTTAATGATTTCTGATATTTATTATCGCGAATTAACTCTAAAATTTCCTTAAATTTCTGTTTATTATCAATGTATTCGATTCCATCAAAATTTTTATAACAATCCCCTAAAATTTCCTGGAAAAAATCTAAAGATATTATTGGTTTCTCCGGACATTGCAGAGAAGCAGTGAAAAGAGCGGTGCTTGCTGATAATGGCAGTCCAATAATGACATCGCATATTTCAATATATTTATCTACTGATTCTGTAGGATTTACAATTTTAATATTTTTAGAAATCGATTCGAATTCTATTTTTAATTGATTAAAATCTTTAGTATCTGGATGAGGCTTAATATACATCTCCCACTCAGGAAGAATTTGATTAATTAAGTTAATAGTTTCAATCCAAATTTTTTTTCTCTCTTTAACTGAAATTAAAGAATGGTCCTTCCTTTTAAATCCGAATTCTACCTGCGATGGAAGCATCAAAGTAACAATGTTTTTATTTTTTCTATTTCTTTTAAACTCATTGAAATACACTCTTTCAAAAAATTCCCTTGTCTTCCGAGTCAAAGGATGGGATAAAATATATAATTTTTCAGCTGGAACCCCATTTTTAAGATAAATATCGTAATCTCTTTTTGAGAAAACAATTTGATAATCAGCATCCCTCATTCCCGAAGCACCCTTTCTTAAAATATGACTTGGTTTTCCATAAAATGGCTTTTCTCCTACAGTTAAGGGTAAAATCCAGTAATAAAGAAAATGACCAAAATACTTTCTACATTTTACAAGAAAATATCTTAACCAAAAAGGTAAAAAAGAAGGAAATCTCAAATAAGAATTTATTAAATCTACCCATTTCTCAATTATCTTACTTCTGGCTACGCTGGATGGCTGAATAGCAATGTTTAATGAGTTTATTTTTTTGGAAAACCTCAATAAATACATCTCAAAGGGATACATATCAGTCGCAGTGATAACAATATTTGGTCTGTATTCTTCAATTATTTTTTTTGCTAATTGAAAAAGGTACCTATTTTTTGATAATAAATTTCTTTTTTCTTTTACAAACTGCCCAACTGGTATAATTTTCTCTAATTTTGGAAATAATTCTTTATCTTTTAAAGCCTCTTCTGTCTCTGGATCCAATTTTTCAGACAATAATACCGTGGGATATACCTGGCAGATTTCGTAGAGATGACCAATTAAAGTTGTTCGGAAGGCTCTGGCAATATGAGTATAAAAAATTATCTTTTCAATCATTTCAAAATTGTTTTAATATCTTTTTAAGAGTTTCACAAATATAATTGAGTTCTCTTTCGGGCAAATTATTATAAAAGGGGAGAGCAATGGTTAAATCGGAAACCTTTTCTGTGATTGGAAAATTGCCTCTTTTGTAGCCAAACATTTTTACATAAAATGGCTCCAAATGAATTAATGAAATAATTTTTGATTTTAACCATACCTATTTAAAGATAGGTTTTTTATCATTTTTTAATAAAAAGCGATAATTATTGTATTTTGGTTGAGTAAAATCTCTAATTTTTTTGGCTATTATCAGATTTTTCATTTCTTTAATTCCATCTTCAATAGTTTTTTTAGCTCTAAATCTAAGTGTTTTAATAATTTTATCAAAAGAAACATTGTAGTCGCGGAGGTCTTCTTTTTCTTTACTAATTTCCATTTTAGCCTCAGGAATTACTTTTTTAACCATCTTCCCTATTTCAAGAATCTGGCAGTTTTGTTCGTTAACTCCCACATTAAATATTTCTCCACCAGTTTTTTCAATTGGAGATTCCAGCCACAAAAGACAAGCTCGAGCCGCGTCGCTCACTTCCAAAAATGGCCTCCACTGGCTTCCACCAAAAATACTAAATTTACCTTCGAGTAAGGCCCTAGCAGTTAAAATGTTAATTACCAAATCGAATCTCATCCGAGGAGAAACACCGTAAAGGGTAGCAAATCTAAAAATAGTGGGGGCAAAATTCTCATCAACTAAACTCAAAATTCCTTCTTCCGATTTTAGCTTTGTTTCGGCATACAAAGAAACTGGATTTAAAGGAGAACCTTCTCCAAGTCGATCATCGGGAGTTCGACTGGTGCCATAGACACTGCAGGTAGAAGCGAATAAAAACTTATTGATTTGATTGAATTTGGCTGCTTCAGCTACTGCCTTAGTGGATAAATAATTTATTTCAATAGTTTTTTTGGGATCTAGTTGGCTAGCTGAATCTCCTACAATGGCTGCCAAATGTATTACCGCATCAACTCCTTTTAAGGCTTCTATTACTTCAGAAATGTTTCTCACATCGCCTTTTATGAATTCAAAGTCTTTATTTTTATAAAGTTCTTTTATTCCTTCGTCTCCGTAGGTTAAATTATCCAATACCCTAACTTTATATCCTTTGCTTAATAATTTTCGAGAAAGTACTGAGCCCAAATAACCTGCCCCACCTGTCAAGAGAACTCTTTTTATTGCATCGCAGAGGAATTTTGGCTTATATGCTGCTAATTCCAAAGCACTTTTTCTATCAGCATATATAAAAACAACATCTATAATTTTTCCCATTTTATCTAATACTGGAACTTTTAAAGAACCTGTGATTGGTATTCTTTTTTTTACCTCCTTACTTTCTTTTAGTTTTTTAATTTCTTTTTCTGTAAATCCCTCATTAATCACTATAGGTTTTTTATTTACAATTTCTTCTATTGGCTTTTCAATATTGATTCCTTGTAAAATAGCCCTCCGAATATCTCCATCTGTAACCAGACCAAAAAATTTTTTATCCTCATCTTCAATAAAAGCTATTCCCAGCCTTCCCCCATCAATAACTCTCATTGTCTCTTTTATTGAAGAACCTTTCTTAACTAAAAGTTTTTTTAACTCACTTTTTTTCATAAAATTCCTTGATGACTTTAGCTATATAATCCATTTCTTCTTTGGTTAGTGTAGGATAAAGAGGAAGAGTTAATGCACAACTTGATATTAGTTCTGTATTCGGTAACTTATCTTTATACCCTAATTCTTTATAAAATTTTGTTTTATGGATCGGAGGAAAACTGATTCTGGTACCAATTCCTTTTTTGGTTAAATATTTTTTTAACTCATCTCTGGTTTTTTGGCCCGATTTCACTCTTATATAATATTCTTGAAAAACATGAAAAATAGTTGAAGGAAAGGCAGGAGTAATTATATCATTTATTCTAGATAAAATATTGGTCAGGTAGACAGCGTGTTCTCTTCGAATCTTGATTAATTTGTCTACTTTATTTAATTGAGAAATACCGAGGGCAGCTACCATATCTGGCATTCGGAAATTATAACCAAGACAGACGTAATCCATAAACTCACATGAATTGAAATAATTCGATGTTTCTGCCCTGCCGTGTGACCTTATTAATTTTAATTTTTCACATATATCTCGGGAATTAGTAACTATGAATCCTCCCTCACCAGTAGTAAATACTTTGGTTTGACATAAACTAAACATGGCTGAATCTCCAAATGTTCCAACTAATTTTCCATTTTCTTTTGCTCCAAAAGATTCAGCTGCATCTTCAATTAATAATAAATTATAATTCTTAGCTAATTTCTGTAATTCATGAATTTTACAAGGACATCCTCCATAATGAACAGGTATTATTGCTTTGGTTTTGGAAGTAATTTTTCTTTTTACATCTAGGGGGTCGAGCCCATATCTTTCTGTTTCAATATCTGCAAAAACAGGTTTTGCTCCTACCATTAAAACGGCATTGGCTGTGGCAATAAATGTAAAAGAGGGAACAATTATCTCATCTCCTTTTCCAAAACCATAAGCTAATAAAACTGAATAAAGAGCAGAGGTTCCAGAATTAAAAGTAACAACATATTTCACTCCTAAATAATCAGCTAATTTTTTTTCAAATTTTTCAATATTTGGACCAGATGCCCAATTCATTCCCTGACGAATAGAATCTGAAACTGCTTTTATATCATCTTCATCCCAATAAATTTTAAATAAAGGAATTTTATAACTCATAATTTATTTTATCTCTTGTTTATTAAGTTTTCGATAAACTTTGACTGGAATTCCAAAGGCAATGACATTGGCGGGGATATCTCTATCTACAAAACTACATGCTCCAATAATAGAATTCTCTCCAATTGTAACTCCTGGCATAATTACCGAATGAGTTCCTACCTTACAATTTTTTTTCAAAACTACTTTTCCTTTTTTATTATCAATAGTTGAAATAGAATAGATTGAACAATGAGAACCTATTTGAACATTATCCTCGATAATAACTCCATTTTTTGCATTAATATAAGTAAAAGCCCCAATATCAACATATTTACCCAATTTTAAATTTTCTTTGTGTTGAACCATCCAATTCCATTTTGTTAACTTTCCTTCTTTAATTTTTGGCTTTTTCCAATTTTTAAATCTTTTCTCCATATTTTTAATAAATCATTTTCTTTTGTAATAATTTTTTATCGAGTTTTATTTTATTCAATATTTTAACGATTCTAATTCCGGCCTTACCATCGCCATAGGGATTCTTACATTTTTTAACTCTCTCTTTAAATTTTTTATCATAAATTGCTTTTTTAATTGCTCTTTTTATTTCTTCTTTATTATAATCAACATCAATTACGTTTTCTGCCCTTTCTCTTCCTTCTTCTCTTTTACCAATGTTAACTA